>Ga0265296_1000292_pt1 | contig 86715 bp, 66 predicted proteins | sample MunlanPumphouse1_FD_189073 | JGI IMG/M metagenome (GOLD analysis project Ga0265296, IMG submission 189073) | Groundwater microbial communities from a municipal landfill in Southern Ontario, Canada - Pumphouse #1 | ecosystem: Environmental > Aquatic > Deep subsurface > Groundwater | place...
CTGCATTAGCGGGTAATAACAGTGAAGCTGGAGCTTCGGTAAACTTCTCAGGAATATATCTGAATGCGACAGCAACTGCGTCTTCAAACACCAGTTTTAATGTAACCACGACTGCAGCAGGAACTGGAGCTGCTTCTGTAACAACTAAGATAACCGTAGGTGGTGACATTGACGTCCTAAACCCGATAGTCGTCTCTCAAGGAGCTCAAATAAATATTGCAGCAGGCGGAAACAGTAGTGCAATTGGCACAACATTAAATGTTAGTGCACCAACCATAGCCAATCTAATCGGCAGTGGAACTTACATTAACATCACTCTGCCCTCAGACAGTGGTATAACCTTTAACCGTTCAGCAATACCAACAAATAATTCCATTGGTTTGTGGATAACTTCAGTGACAATCTCGTCAAATGGTCTTATTTTGTCTGCATTAGCGGGTAATAACAGTGAAGCTGGAGCTTCGGTAAACTTCTCAGGAATATATCTGAATGCGACAGCAACTGCGTCTTCAAACACCAGTTTTAATGTAACCACGACTGCAGCAGGAACTGGCTCCATTCCAGTTACAACTCAAATAACAGCAACTGGTGACATTGACGTCCTTAAGCCTGAAGTAGTAGGTAGCACCACGATCTATCAAGATTTAGATGGAATTCTTGGGACTGCAACAACACCAATTAATATTTCGTTAACAGTCGCAAACCAGATCGGTGCAGGAACTTACATCAACATTACTCTACCATCAAGCACTGGATTAACATTTGACAGTTCATCAACAATAACAAACAACTCAATTGGCTTGATGATAACTTCAGTTACAATCTCGTCAAATAAATTGTCTGCATTAGCGGGTAATGACAGTTTAGCTGGAGCTTCGGTTAACTTCTCAGGAATCAAATTGAATGTGACTGCAGCAGCAACAACACAAAACTATACGGTTAGTACAACTGCTGCTGGCCTAAATGCAGCGACAGTTACAAACTCGACAAGACAGTTTGTGATTTCACCAGTCACCGCCAATACATTTTCGGCAAGTTCCGGAAATGAAACGACGGGGCATACAGTGGGCACTACAACTACACTCACGTGGACATTAACAAATGCAACTTCCGGTATTAATTTCGGAGGGCAGAGAGTAAATTTCACCACCAACGCAACGGGTAGCCCTCTCAGTGCAGGATACAATGGTGCAACAACCTATAATCTAACTGGCACAGATGGCAAAGTGAGCATCAACTTCACAGCACCCACAAATACGATCGGTAATTTTAGTGTTACCGCAACAATTAATGGAACAAGTTATAGTAACGTTTCTACTATATACGTAAATGGAAGCACTGCGACAAAACTGGCAATATATGTTGATGCGGCAAAGTATGCACCTAATGGTAATGCCACTATCAATGTGACAGCCCAGGATACATATGGAAATAACGTCACCAGCGGAATTACGGTAAAACTGGCATCCAGCGCAACTGATGTAACTATCAATCCGGCAAGTACACAGGTTTTAAGTTCTGGATATGCTACGTTCTATGTAGAGAAGACGACAGCAGGAAGTGTAACGTTAACTGTGACTGATCAGTCAAGTACAAATAAATTAATATACGCTACAGCAACTCAGGTATTCACAAGTGATATTGGAAGCATATTGATCACATCAAGTGCCGATACACTCGTGGCCAATGGGTCAGTAGCAAACCTGACAGTCCAGCTTAAAGATGTGGATGGAAATCAACTGAACCTCTCAGGACAGACTATAACTGTAGCAGCACCAAACAGCACTTTGGGAAATGTAACAGCAATATCTGCATCTACCAACACAACTGGAGCAGCATTGTTCAATCTAACCAGCAATGCAATTGGCAATACTGGAACAGTATGGGCAAATGCAAGTATAACCAACCAGACAGGTGTTGTACTGAGAAGCAATGTTTCAATATCCTTGGTATTGGGCACACCAGCCAATGCTACCTCGACGCTGACCAGTACAGCAGGCAATATTGCTGCTGGATCTGATTCAACATTTAGTGCACTGATCAAAGACTCGACAGGCCAGGCGCTTGAATCAGTATCAGTGACCTTCGCTATACAGAGCACTGGAGGCTCGCTCAACAACAGCACAGCAAGCGGTACAAGTGTTATCAAGACCACTGATGCATCAGGTTACGCAAACGTAACACTGACAACAAACACAACAGTCGGTATAAACACTGTTCGTGCAACATCAGCAACAGGTACTTTCAACAAGACGTTAAGTATCACGACCGTGAATGCAACAGCGTCAAAGCTGATCTTCATAGGTCAGACTCCGGCAACTGGAGTAGCAATCAACTCAGTGTCAACAATAGAAGTTCAGTTGCAGGATACATACGGCAATAACATTTCGTTGTCCGGTGTAATTGTCAACTTCACAACAAGTGAAAGTGCACTTGGTACGCTTTCTGCACCGAATGCTACAACAGGCTCTGCTGGTACAGCAAATGTTACATTCACAGCGAATGCAACAAGTGGAACTACTACCATAACAGCAGCATCAGGTGTTTTGACAAGTGCTACAAGAAGCATTGGAATAACTACAATTTCAGCTATTCAGTTAACAGCATCTCAGGTATCGATCCAGACCAATCAGACTGTTACAATAACTGCACAGCTTCTTGATGAAAATGGTGACAACTTGCCAGTAGCGAATCAGGTAATAACCTTCTCAACAACACTAGGTGACCTTGTAAACGCTTCAGCCAACACAACAGCAACCACAACAGCGATCACAGATAGCACGGGTAAAGCCCAGATCGGACTTAACTCCACTGTACAGTCAACAAGTGTATTCACAGCAGGAACACCAACAGTGACAGCCATTACGTCTGGTAAGAGTGCATCTATTTCCAGTGTTATATTTGTGGGAACATTGACTGGTATAATTGTATCAGCTCCAGTAAGTACAGATGTTCTTACTCCTGCAACAATAACAGCTAAATTTGTGGATGCAAATGGAAATGTTGTGATCCAGCAAGGAGCGACAATTACGTTCGCTACTTCACTGGGTACTCTGAGCAATAATTCTGCAATAACCATCAATTCAACAACTGGAATTGCTACAGTCAATCTCAGTAGCTCAACTGTTGGAACAGCAACAGTGTCAGCAACCGGATTGAATAAGTTAAATACTACCAGTTTAGAGTTCTATAAGTTGTCATTGACCGTAACTGCAAACCCTGAAACAGTAACAAATCTCACAGCAGAAAATGTTACCTTCACTGTATTATCAAGTGCAGGAACAGCAGTAAGCGGTGTAACTGTTACCTTGAGCGGCAATGTATCAACTATAAGCAACACAACTGATGCTAACGGCAGCACCATTATCAGCGTGAATGGTACAAGTGCAGGCATAATAACAGCAACTGCAAGCAAGACTGGCTATACTGATGGAATAAAAACCATTACTGTAGAAAACCCGGCATTAACCGTAACTGCAAGCCTTGATAATGTAACCGTAGGCACAGCAGAAGATGTGACTTTCACTGTGATCCCGGCATTGAGCAATGTATTAGTTACATTGAGCGGTGCAGGTGTGAGCATGAATGGAACAACCATTAATGGCACAGTAACCATAGCTGACGTGACTGCCACAACCACAGGCACAATAGCAGTGACTGCAAGCCTGAGTGGCTATACTAATGGGGAAACAACCATTACTGCGGAATCAGCAGAAGTATTGACCACAGTACTGGTATCTTCCATAACGCCAACCAGCAGGAATGCACAGTTAGGCACACCTGTGACGTTATTCATGACAGTGATCAACGGTGGAACAGGAACCGCAACTGGCGTGAGTATTTCACAGGCATCAAACCTGACAGCAACAGTAAGCTACCAGCAGTGGAATGGAACAGCATTCATAGGTTCAGCGAATACACCTGTGGACATAGCTGGAAACAACGGTAGAGCTGACTTTGTGCTGGCAATTAATGCAACATCAGCATTTAATAGTTCATCGATGACCTTCAATGTGTCAGGCACAAATGCAGCAGCAGCTCCAATAAGCGGAGTTAACACGCTAACGATCTCAGCAAGCGCCACACCGTCGGCGGATGTCATTATGATATCAACAAATCTGAACGTGAGCACACCGGTTAACAACGGAACTTTCTTTGCCCTGGCTACCATGAATGTTGGCGGAGCAAGTGCAACAGGAGTAAGCTTAGTCGTTAATGTACCAACATCAATAACAGGACTTGCATATGCGGTGAACCAGACCAATGCAACAACCGGAGCTATAATTGGTCCAGCAACCGGATTGACCATTGCAGTGAATGCTCAGCCTACCTTTGGCGTGTGGCTGACACCGACACAAGCGATAACCTTTGATCCAACGAACAACAGGATAACGCTTAAGTTGGTAGATGTCAACGGCAAGGTAATCGGAGCACAGTCAGTGGCAGTATCCACAACGTAAAATATACAACATAAAAAAGAGGTGTTTATGAAAATAAACACCACTCTTTTCTTTTTTTTTATTAAATATCACTTTGCGGCGCAGATTTGCTCCAAAATCTGATTATAGTCAAAAACACAATTTATTTTACGTTTTAGTTCGTACCAGTTCGGTGCTTTTTTCATTTATCCTGTCGATCCTGTCTGAAAAAGACACAGACACCCATAGGCAGTGGCCACATCTATGATAATGATGATATTTTTTTAGCTGAAAACCAAAATTATTTAATACCTTCAATGAGTATCATAATTGTCATAATGTATAAAGGATGACTCAACCAAATTGCCTGACATCTTCGGATGTTTCGGCTTTTGTGGCCTCTTAATATGGGCTATGGTGCGTTTCACCCAATATATTAATGATATTAATAAAAATTGAGGAAATTAATATTATGAATAAAAAAACGGATAGTTTTAAAAATATAATAACTGTGCTTCTGACAATGCTGCTTTTAGGGATTGCGGCAGGGCCGGCGAGCGCGGCGGCAGACATTGTTATTGATAATGCAAGAATCACGTCTTCGAAGACCGTATTAGTAACTTTTGGTGCTCATGAAGGAAATCTTAATTTAGTGGATCAAAACAAGTGGCATATTGATGTAGGTGACGGTGGGCTTACCCCATTAAATTCAACGAATGCGGATATCATTTCATATACTTCTCCTTATATAATTACTTTTACTTTTCCCGGAACACCCTTTAGCGACACTAGTAAATCGTATAATGCATCAGAGGGTTTGTATGTTGATAATAATGGTGTAGCTACTACCTTTAGTACGAATACAATTGTTACACATGATGTTTCTAAAGCAATTGCAGATGGACAGGCACCAACTGTTGCCTTGAATTACAGCGCAAATCCCGCAAAAGCAGGATCAATGACAATAACAGCAACATACTCTGAAGCAATTGTTGGCACACCCAAAATAAGCATTAACCAGTCAGGCACTACTAATATAACCATTCAAGATATGGCAAATAGTGGGGATCAGACTGTTTGGACTTATTCTTATACAGTGAATACCGCAACAGGCGGAACATATATTGACGGTACTGCAACTGTAAGTTTGTCCACAGTAGTAGATGCTGCAGGATACAATGCAGGTTCACCAACAGGAACAACCTTTACAATTGACACAACCGCACCAGCGGTTGCCTTGAGTTACAGTGCAAATCCCGCAAAAGCAGGAGCAATGACTGTAACTGCAACATACTCAGAAGTAATTATTGGCACACCCGCAATAAGCATTAACCAGCCAGGTACTACTGATATAACTACTCAAGATATGACAGATAGTGGGGATCAGACTGTTTGGACTTATTTATATACTGTAAATACCACAAATGGTGGGGCATATGTTGATGGCGCTGCTACTGTAAGTTTGTCTGACGTTACTGATAATGCAACAAATAATGCAGATTCACCAACAGGAACAACTTTTACAATCGACACAACTGCACCAACTGTTGCCTTGAGTTACAGCGCAAATCCCGCAAAAGCCGGATCAATGACAATAACTGCAACCTACTCAGAAGCAATTGTTGGCACCCCCAAAATAAGCATTAACCAGTCAGGTACTACTAATATAACTACTCAAGATATGGCAAATAGTGGGGATCAGACTGTTTGGACTTATTCTTATACAGTGAATACCGCAAATGGTGGAGCATATGTTGATGGCGCTGCTACTGTAAGTTTGTCTGACGTTACTGATAATGCAACAAATAATGCAGATTCACCAACAGGAGCAACCTTTACAATTGACACAACCGCACCAACTGTTGCAATAACCGCCCCGACTGCTGGAACGACAGTCAAAGGTACTGCAATCGTATCATTTACAGACACTGACCTCACCTCGGCACAATGCTCGATAGACAACACAGCATGGATAGCATGCACAAGCGGAATAACCACACTCAGCGAGATCACCGGATTCAATGATCTAGGTGAAGTAGCATTTACGCTTTACTTAAAAGACACTGATGCAGCAGGAAACGTAGGAACAGATACAGCAGGAATATTAAAAGACACCACTGCACCATCCGTTGCCTTGAGTTATAGCGCAAATCCCGCAAAAGCAGGTGCAATGACAATAACTGCAACCTACTCTGAAGCAATTGTTGGAACACCCGCAATAAGCATTAACCAGCCAGGCACTACTGATATAACTACTCAAGATATGACAGATAGTGGGGATCAGACCGTTTGGACTTATTTATATACTGTAAATACCACAAATGGCGGAACATATATTGACGGCACTGCAATTGTAAGTTTATCCACAGTTGCTGATGCTGCGCTAAATAATGCCAGTTCACCAACAGGAACGACCTTTACAATTGATACAACAGCACCAACAGTTGCTTTGAGTTACAGCGCAAATCCCGCAAAAGCAGGAGCAATGACTGTAACTGCAACATACTCTGAAGTAATTGTTGGCACACCCACAATAAGCATTGACCAGCCCGGTTCTACTGATATAACCACTCTAGCTATGATTGGCGGTGCAACTGTTTGGACTTATGTTTATACTGTAAATACCGCAACTGGCGGAGCATATATTGACGGCGTCTCAACTGTAAGTTTATCTACCGTTGCTGATGCTGCGACAAATAATGTCATCTCATCAACAGGAACAACCTTTACAATTGACACAACCGCACCAACGGTTGCAATAACCGCCCCAACTGCTGGAACAACGGTCAAAGGCACTTCAACCGTATCATTTACAGACACTGACCTCACTTCGGCACAATGTTCTATAGACAACACAGCATGGGTAGCATGCACAAGCGCAGTAACCACACTCAGCGAGATCACCGGATTCAATGATCTAGGTGAAGTAGCATTTACGCTTTACTTAAAAGATACTGACGCAGCAGGAAACTCAGGAACAGATACAGCAGGAATATTAAAAGACACAACCGCACCAACCGTTGCCTTGAGTTACAGCGCAAATCCCGCAAAAGAAGGTACAATGACAATAACTGCAACATACTCTGAAGCAATTGTTGGCACACCCACAATAAGCATTAACCAGCCCGGTACTACTGATATAACAGCCCAGGCTATGAGTGGTGGAGCAACTGTCTGGACTTATGCTTATTCAGTGAATACCGCAACTGACGGAACATATATTGACGGCGTCTCAACTGTAAGTTTATCCACAGTGGCAGATGCTGCAGGATACAATGCAGGCACACCGTCAGGAACAACATTTACAATCGACACAACCGCACCATCCGTTGCCTTGAGTTACAGCGCAAATCCCGCAAAAGCAGGATCAATGACAATAACTGCAACATACTCTGAAGTAATTGTTGGCACACCAACAATAAGCATTAACCAGCCAGGCACTACTGATATAACAGCCCAGGCTATGATTGGCGGTGCAACTGTCTGGACTTATGCTTATACGGCGAATACCGCAACTGGCGGAACATATATTGACGGCACCTCAACTGTAAGTTTGTCTAACGTTGCTGATGCTGCGACCAATAATGCCGATGCGCCAACAGGAACAACTTTTACAATTGACACAACTGCGCCAACATTCACAGCAGCACGAACTGCCCTGAACGCAATTGTTCTGACTTTCTCGGAAAATGTAGATGTAACTACTACAGCTGGCCAGGGTTACACGCTCTCCTCAGGTACGGTTAGTGTAAACACAGATCCGGCAGGCTCTGGCAATAAAATAACACTTACAACCTCTGGTGTATCTGGCACGCCGACTGTAACTTATGGAGCTGCTGCAGGCACAACAGTTGATACAGCGGCAAACGAAGTAGCAAATGGATTCAGCGCAGTTGCTTCATCTGGATCGGCAGCAAGCATTGTGGTTACTGCTAGCAATACCTCACCAATGGTGAATGCGACAGTAAGTATAAATGCCACAGTTAAAGACAGCAGTGGCCTCACCTCTGGATCTCTTGGCAATGGAACTATAAGCTTTCTTGCAAACGGCATAGGGTTTGCTTCGGCTACTCTTTCAGATGGGATGGCTAGCACAACATATACCAGAGCAACTGCAGGGGCTGTAACAATAACTGCCTTCTACAATGCAACATTGCAAAATGTCACCACTGTGACCTTTACGGCAGCAGTACTTCCGGCATTGACAGTATCCGCCAGCCCTGCTAATGTAACATCAGGCATGCCAACCAGTGTGAGCTTCACTGTGACCCCGGCATTGAGCGGTGTATTAGTTACACTGAGCGGTGCGGGTGTGAGTGTGAATGGAACAACCACAAATGGCACAGTAACCATAAATGGCGTGAATGCCACAAGCGCAGGCACAATAACAGCAACTGCAAGCAAGAGTGGCTATACAAGCAACACAACAACCATTACTGCGAAAGAAGCAGAAACAGAGACTCCGGCACTGGCATCAGCCATAACGCCAAACAGCAGGAATGCGCAGTTAGGCACACCAGTGACGTTATTCATGTCAGTGATCAACGGCGGAACAGCAACAGCGACGGGCGTGAGTATAAAACAGAACTCAAGCCTGCCAGCAACTGTAAGCTACCAGCAGTGGAATGGAACATCGCTAATCGGATCAGCGGACACACCGATGAACATGGTTGAAGGCGCTACAGCTAACTTTGTGCTGACAATTAATGCAACATCAGCGTTTGAAATCTCATCGATGACCTTCAACGTGTCCAGTACCAATGGGGCAACTGCTCCAATAAGCGCAGTTAACACGTTAACGATCTCAGCAAACGCCACACCGTCGGCAGATGTCATTATAGTCTCCACAACTCTGAACGTGAGCACACCGGTTAACAACGCAACTACCTTTGCTTTAGCTACCATGAACGTTGGCGGAACAAATGCAACAGGAGTAAGCTTAGAACTGAGCATACCATCCACGATAACAGGACTGGCATACCAGGTTAACCAGACCAATTCAACAACCGGAGCTATAATTGGTCCAGCAACCGGGCTGACCATTGAAATAGGCGATACGCCAACCTTTGCAGTGTTCCTGACACCGACTGAAGCTATAACCTATGATCCATCGAACAACAGGATAATGCTACAGTTGGTAGATGGCAGCGGCAAGGTAATCGGAGCGCAATCAGTGGCGGTATCCACACTTTAAACAAAGCCAATGATAAATTTAAATACAAGAAAAAACACATCTTAAGTTGTATCATTGTGGTTTTTACAAACCAGGTGGAATATATTATGAATACTAATAAAATGAATTTAACACGAAAATTATTGATCGTTTGCGTACTTGCATTTTGTTTGATAACCTTGCCCGGTGCATATGCAGATGATACCGCAGGCAGACCATTGAATATAGCAAATCCGATATCGATCCAAAGCGAATTAAATTCAGTTGGGGGGGAGACGTTTGTCTCAACTGCGACTTCAACATACGATACATATACCTATACTCATAATGATATATTGATATTTAGTTATACAAATGGTACCCAGTTCGAAGTGTATAATAGCGCTTCTTCACTTGTATGGAGCGGAACTATCAATGCAGGGGGACATAGGGGATTAACATCCAGCGATGGAGTATCGGCTGGAACATACAAGATAAAAGGGACTAACCCATACAGCGTGCTCATTGGTGATGAACTCACCTCATATGTACTAGGATACTATGCATTCGATAAAGACGGCAAGGGCTTAAGCACGAAATTTTACACATATCAGGTGGATATTTCTTATTGGACAAGCAATAATTACAGCAACTTTATTGTTTTTGCTTACGAGGATTCCACTTCAGTTGTGATCTCAAACTCGCAAACAGGCGCAGCCATCTGGTCAGGAACACTAAATGCAGGCCAACACCACGCTGAACCAACATTAAGCAATGTTTATATCACAGTTACTGCCACGAAGCCAGTCTCTGCACTGAGCTATACAGACCAGGGATACTATGTTCCCGCATCAAGCGGCACATTTATCGGCAAGAAGTTCTATACATGGGCGGGTTCTGCCGGGGGATGGACACACGACCTGAATATAATTGCATATAGCGACACTACATCAGTAACTGTTACAAATACGGAAACCGGGGCGCTGATATCGAGCAGCACATTGAACGCCGGCAAAGTCCTGACGGTACCATTTAACAGCGCACAGTATGTGACAGTCACAACAGATAAGGATGTAAATGTGGGAGTATTCCCTTATGTCAGCTATTCTTCTTATTACTATTCTGTCCATGCACAGGATACATCCGGAACAGGGATTGGAACGTTATTTTACTATCCTGCAATCCCAGGCGGACGAATGGTAATTTTTTCCTATACTGATAATGCACTGGTTACAGTGACCAATTCTGCCGGAGCGGTCTGGAGCGGATATTTGGATACAGGAGAATCTCATGACCTTACTATCTCAACAAAGGATATCTATAAAATCGTCGGGACAAACCCAATTGCGGTAGTATTTGACTGGGGAAATGGTTTTGGGGCAGACTTTGCGCCGCAATACTATGCTGCGCCAGCTACACCTACCATAACATTGAACCAGCCAAATGGCGGTGAAACCTGGACAGTAGGTTCTACCCAGAATATTACATGGGTAGCATCCGGTGGAACAGGGTCATTGTCCACTAGCCTATATTACTCTATAACAGGAGTAAACGGCACATACACTCAAATCGCAACCGGGCTTCCAAATACCGGCTCATATGCTTTTACTGTGCCAAATGCTCCTTCAACAGATGTTTTTGTAAAGGCAGTAGTTACAGATTCAGCCTTGAATGTAGCCAGCGATACAAGTAATGCAGCATTTACAATCCAATCTGCCAGTGTTAATCAGATCACAGTCACGATTAATCAGATAGAAAGTGGTTCATACCCCACGATTAATGCTTATGTCACTGTAACAAACCAGAATGGCACACCCATCACGGGTTTAACTGCGTCTAATTTTGCAGTCACCGAGAATACTACATGTACACCGTCTATCTCAGTATCCTCGATGTCATCAACAGGAGTGCCAGTATCAATTGCCATGACTGTCGATTATAGCGGGAGTATGACCGCAGCTAATATCGCAGATGCAAAGACCGGATTGACAAATTTCATAGGATTAGGTGCTGCAGATGACAGGTTTGCCATTATCAAGTTCGCAGATAATGTTGAAACCGTTCAAAATTTCACGAGCGATAAGACAGTGCTCCTGAATAAGGTAAACAGCATGCCGAACTCTTCAAGTGGTTGGACTTCATTTTATGACTCGATATATGATGCAGTCACTTTAACAAAAGCAGAATCCTACCGAAAAGCTGTAATAGCGTTTACCGATGGAGAAAGCAATGATGATATTCACTCATTGACAGAGACGATAAACTATGCCAAAGCCAATAATATACCAGTTTATACAATTGGTTTGGGATCTGTTAACTCTGTTATTCTCCAGCAGATCGCAAACGAGACTGGAGGGAAATACTATTATGCTCCATCTTCGAGCCAACTTGCAGATATCTATGTGCAAATATCACAGCAACTGGCTAATCAGTATCAGATTACCTACACAACATGCAATAGTGCCTATGATGGATCCTACAGGAATGTCCTGGTGGGCGCTACTTATTCCGCACTAACTGGTTCTGACACCAGCGGATACTATGCACCGTTACAGCAGAGTTCAATCACAGTTACCCTTATAACACCGACATCAGGGCCTGTAGGGACTGTAGTCTCGATAGGAGGCAGCGGTTTTGTTTCGGGAGCAACAGTACAAATCGGCAGTGTAAGTGCGACAGCAAGTGTGTTATCCTCTACAATCATCCAGGCAATCGTACCAACACTGTCTTCAGGAATATATAATGTAAAAGTCATCAACCCGGATGGAGGCTTTGGTATACTTTCAAACGCTTTTACAGTGACTGGGATGTCAGTAACGGGAATCTCACCTAATATCAGTATCATCAACACCCCAACAAACGTCGTCATTACAGGATCGGGATTCAATTCAGGAGCCACGGTAACTGTTGGTAGTGCCAGCGCTACAGCGGTCGTTGTTGTAAGTACTACAAAAATAACTGCAACTATACCAGCAACACTTTCAGCAGGTACTTATAATGTTGTTGTCACAAACACAGATTCCCATAGCGCTACTCTCACCAATGGATTTACTATCTCTTCTTCTTCTTCGTCAGGATTCTTCGATAATATAGAATCAGGGACAAACAATTGGGTCGCAACAGGGTTCTGGCATAGGGAATATAAACCAGACCAGTACTTCGTTACATATCCAGATATCAATCCAACACTTGTTACGCTACCAGATATCGGCAGTCTGCCAGCCGCATATAGCGGCAATTATGTCTGGTGGTATGGAGAAAATTCAACAGGTACGTTTATAGGGTCAGCTTATAATTCAGCATTCCAGACACCCAACAACGGGGGTACATCTACCCAATCTAATTATGGTACATTAACCTCACCAGCGATCAATCTAGCTTCAGTGACAACGGCTTCGCTCTCATTTATGACATGGTGGGAGATCGAAGGAGTCGATGTAAATAAGTTTGATATGATGTATGTTGATTTATCCAATGACAACGGTGCCACCTTTACCGAACTAGGCAGCCTCAACCCGCTCAATGATGTTAATGGCGCTCATTATATGCCATACAGCTCAGGCGGTCTTGCCATGCCGGGTCAATGGTACAAGGTGAGTATGGATATTAGTAACTATACAGGTTCCAGCCAGGTTAAGATCAGGTTCAGGTTCAATACAAATGATGCCAATTACAATGGTTTCCGTGGATGGCTGATAGATGATGTCAGCATTGGACTACTCAGTTCAAACCCGCCATCAATCGTAGTAATAGCGCCAAATACCGGGCCAGTCAGCTCTATATTCACTATCGGAGGAATTGGTTTCGATAAGAGTTCAGTAGTCACGGTTGGTGGAATTACAGCAGTCTCAAGCACGAGTTCGGATACGATTATTCAAGCATTCGTACCCTCTCTCTCAACTGGAACATACGATGTGAAAGTAACCAATCCGGATGGACAAAGCTCTACAGTGACTGATGGCTTCACAGTCACCACTACACAACCACCGACAGTTACTGCCATATCGCCTAATAGCGGCGTCTTTGGCACATCGGTCGATGTAACTATTACAGGTACGAACATCAATACTGGTGCAAGTGCAACGATCGGAACGAAAGCCCTTACCAACGTAAATATCGTAAGTTCAACCACACTAACTGGAAAGATCGATACAACAGGTCTCACGACCGGTTCCCACAAGGTCACAGTGACTAACCCTGATGGCCAGTTTGGTGAAAAAGTAGGCGCTTTCACAGTTACCGGTGCACCCGCACTAGTCGCTGCAATCGCACCCAGTAGCCGTGTTGCACAGGTCGGAAGCAGTGTTACAATGCTTGTGTCAGTAATTAACTATGGTTCTGAGTATGCACAGGATGTCGAGCTTACACAGCATACAAATCTGCCTGTAAGTTTTACATTCAAAACATGGGATAGTTTGACTAAATTCGGTGAACCGAATGCCAAAGCTACGATCAAGCCTAACAATGGGGTTGCATTCTTTGTCCTGGAGATAACTCCGACGTCTGCATTCCCGGCCAGCAGCATGACCTTTGACATAAAGACTACTAATGGTACAATAGTATCTGCCCCAATTTCACTGGTAAATACATTTACACTATCTGCACCAAATACAGCATCGGCAGATATTGTTATGATATCATCGATAACTGATATTTCAGCCAGCCAGAATGTCGGAGGAGTGTTTGCAATTGCAACCTCCAATGTTGGAAATGCAGCAGCTACAAATGTATCTCTCGTAGTTGATCCTGGCACTATGCCACTTGTAGTACTGGGACGGCAAATCAACCCATCAACAGCCGCTGATATCGGTGATGCCCAGCATATAAATATAGGCGTCGGAGAGCAGCCGGCCTTCGCGGTGTATTACACCCCGACTGGTCCAATTGCCAATGACCCCGGTAATAACAGGATAATGATCAGGCTTGTGGATAGCAACGGAAACACACTTGGGTCGCAATCCGTGGCGATACATACGTAAAAATAAATTAAGGGAATATTTTTTCATTCCCTTTTCTCTTTTTTTTTAAACTCTCTTATAACCACAATATTATATGCATTAGAATGCATTATGGGTAATATTATCAATATAACGCATTCAGTTTTATTTTTGAATATATGAAAATACTATCTTTGCATGGTTCGCAATACTCTAATAGTTCAGGCAACTCTGAAATACAGGAACATGACTGGGTAGTATTGCATCCGGATCAATCTACATCTGTTTCTTATGATGTCAGTCTCGATATTATCGGAGTATATCGGTTGCAAATAAAAACACTTGCAGGATCAGAAGAGACCATTAAATTTGGTGGAAGTGTCTATTTAGATAATATTTTTGTGGGAGATATAGCGGTTCACAGCAGCAACGGTACAAATAACGTGCTGGAAAGTGAATTTAAATTGAATATCAAGACCGGAGGAAACCATACAATAAAGATTTACAATGAGATATCCAGGTTGCATTTAAGAATAATGGGACTTTCAATAGACTTCGATGTGGGGATTAAGTCTGTATTAGATAATCGCGAACTATTCGTTCTGCAAGAAATATCTGGCCGGAAAGATATTGGTGTTATCCCGAACGCCAATAAAACATTTTCTCTGGAAGGTTTGCAATACTCGGATAGATCTGGTAACGTTGAGATAAAGGATCAAAATTGGTTGTTATTGTATCCTGACCAAAATACATCTGTATCTTACGATGTCAACTTCGATATGATAGGCGAATACGGGCTTCAAATAAAAACCCTCGCAGGATCAGAAGAAAATATACCATTCGGCGGCACAATCTATCTGGATAACGATCCAGTTGGAGATATTGGTGTTCACTGGAGTAATGGTATAACCAGTATATTTACCAGTGAATTTATATTGAATCTCAAAACTACAGGAAAGCATACTATAAAAATTTCAAATGAAGTACGGAAGAAAAATACCGGTAAAGTGTTATGCAGTATGCATTTAAGGATAATGGGACTTTCAACAGACTTCTATGTTGGGATTAAGTCTATATTAGATAATCGCGAAATAATCGTTCTGCAAGAAATATCTGGCCTGAAAGATATAGGTGTTATCGCGAACGCCCGAAAAACATTCTCTCTGGAAGGTTTGCAATACTCTGATCGTTATGGCAATGTTGAAATACAGGAGCAAAACTGGTTGTTATTGCCTCCTGACCAAAATACATCCGTATCGTACGATGTCAACTTCGATATGATAGGCGAATACGGGCTGCAAATAAAAACGCTTGCAGGATCAGAAGAAAAGATACCATTCGGCGGCACAATCTATCTGGATAATAATCCAGTTGGAGATATAGGAGTTCACTGGAGTAATGGTATAACCAGTATATTTACCAGTGAATTTATATTGAATCTCAAAACTACAGGAAAGCATACTATAAAAATTTCAAATGAAGTACGGGAGAAAAATACCGGTAAAGTGTTATTCTGTCTGCATTTAAGGATACTGGGACTTTCAACAGACTTCGATGTGGGGATTAAGTCTGTATTAGATAATCGCGAACTATTCGTTCTGCATGAAATATCTGGCCTGAAAGATATTGGTGTTATCCCGAACGCCAAAAAAACCTTCTCTCTGGAAGGTTCGCAATACTCTGATAGTTCTGGCAACATTGAGATACAGGAGCAAAACTGGTTGATATTGCATCCTGACCAAAATACCTCTGTATCCTACGATGTCAACTTCGATCTGAGGGGCGCATGCAGGCTGCAAATAAAAACACATGCAGGATCAGAAGAAAAGATGCCATTCGGCGGCACACTCTATCTGGATAACAATCCAGTTGGAGATATAGGAGTTCACTGGAGTAATGGTATAAATAGTATATTTATCACTGAATTTATATTAAATCTCAAAACTACAGGAAAGCATACTATAAAAATTTCAAATGAAGTACGGGAGAAAAATACCGGTAAAGAGTTATGCAGGATGCATTTAAGGATTCTGGAGATTTTTATTATCTTCGATAAAGGGATTAAGTCAGTAATAGATAATCCTGAAATGTATGGGGTAACGGGGGATTTTGTCGAAACTCTTGAGAATTACCTGTCCGGACTGAAAGATATCGGAGATGGACGGCTGTATGAACATAGTTTCATGGCGCAAATAGGTGTTGATCATTTTAAAATATATGTAGATTATATTAATAAATTCAAATCAATATCATGTTCCACTATCCTGGAACTTGGCTGCGGCTCAGGTGGAAGTTTGCCGCAATTAGAATCACATGGAGCAAGGGTGATAGGTATTGAAATTGATCCGAGTCTGGTAAAATTAACACATTCCCGTCTTAAGACTTTGAATAATGCACACTGTGTTCAGGGTGATGGGTTTTATCTTCCATTTTCTGATGGGACTTTCGATATATGTATATTTTCCCATGTATTAGAGCATGTTCCAGACCCTCATAAAATGGTTGAAGAGATACACCGGGTTTTAAAAGTGGGCGGCATAGCTTTGATTGAATTCCCCAACCGCCTGTATCCAATAGAACTTCATGGGAATCTGGTTTTAATTCCTTACCTCCCTCTAAAGATCGCCAGGCTTTATGCTACAATCCTTCGCAGAATGTGGTTCATATCTGATGATTATAAATCGCGGTTGTACGTGCTGCACTTATTGCAAGGTGAATACTCCTATTTTTCTGTTAATAAAATTCTTAATAATTTATCCTTTACAATATGTGATATAAACCCCATTGACAGGCTTATACTTGAAATTCCAAAATTAAAAAAATACCCTTATATATTGAAAAGACTGCTATCATTGTTAATTTCGCGCAATATTACAATTATAGTAAGAAAAGAAGGTAATTGAATCAAAAACGGAGTTGATGAATTTTGAATTCAACATTGAATAAATTGTCAATAACTATACTGTTCTTCATTTTTGTGATAAGCATGATTTCTGCTAAAACGGTTCAAAGCGATGTGAAAGATGACTTATTAAATGAGCATATGCCAGCCCAATCAAATGAAAAAATAAGTCCAACACTCGATAAGAAAATCGCAAATACCATACCAGAAGATGATATACCTGTGATCATTTTCATGAAAAAATCCAATAAAATCACATCAAAGATGGCAGTCCAGTCTTTGGTTTCATCAACAGTAGAATCAAATGGCGGAAAAGTAGGACATAAATATAAAGTCATCGATGCATTTTCAGCAAAGATGCCGGCTGCAAAAATTTCCATGTTATCAAGAATGCCAGAAGTTGAAAAAATATACTACGATCAGATTGTGTCACTTCCGCCGCATCCTTTGCCGGAAACTGGTATTTTAATGACAAGATCCACGCAGACGATAGGAGCAAACTATGTGTGGAATACGTTTGGGTACACAGGCACAGGAATCAAAGTTGCAATTATAGATACAGGTATAAACTACAATCATCCAGACCTTGGGGGAGGATTTGGCCCAGGAAAAAAGGTGGCAGATGGATACGATTTTGTGAACAATGACGCTTTCCCTATGGATGACAACGGACACGGTACCCATGTGGCAGGAATAGTGGCAGCGAATGGCGGAATTATAGGTGTTGCACCAGGCGCCACCTTATTTGCGGTCAAGGTGTTGGACAGCGCAGGATCGGGCAGCACTTCAAATGTAATCGCTGGAATCGACTGGAGCATAGCCCACGGCGCCAACGTAATCAGCATGTCACTTGGCGGTTCAGGTCAGCCAAACGATGAATTTGCAGATGTTTTAAATATCATTTCTGATGCTGCAGTGGATAAAGGTGTGGTTGTGGTAATTGCAGCAGGAAACGAAGGGCCTGGCACAGGTACAGTAGGTGCTCCTGGCTCTGCCAAAAAAGTGATAACAGTTGGAGCTTCAAGCAGTTCCGGCACAGTAACGATATCAGATGATACAATAGCATCGTTTAGCAACCGCGGTCCGTCTGCCTTTGGAAGGCTTGACCCTGAGGTAGTGGCTCCTGGGGTGGCTATTAATTCAACATGGCTTGGCAGTGGGTATAATTCTATACAGGGCACTTCCATGGCAACACCGATGGTTTCTGGTTCTGCGGCTCTTCTTCTCCAGAAAAATCCGGCTTTAACTCCGGCACAAGTTCGAGCTATCCTGATGAATACTGCAAGCAATCTTACCGCCTCAAATTATCATGTATTTGAGAAAGGCGCAGGAATAATAAACCTAACAAACGCATTTACATACAACATCAGCGCAGTAATCAATGGAGACGACAGGTGGGAGGAAAGCGTAATTCCTGGTTTTAGCACGATTGGAAGACTGGTATTGAACAACAATAACATCCAGCCGGTCAATTTTACTTTTTCATTGGAAGCAATTACAGACCTTGAAAGAGATAATAGCATTCCAGTTTCGAGTTTTAATCTTCCAGTTTATGAAATTGTAAATGCAGGCAGTAGCAAAACCATCAATATAACCTTTACTCCCCCAACAGGTGTAAAACCCGGAATTTTTGGAACAACTTTGATAGCAACTAACTCGACATTCGGAACACTCAGGATCCCGGTAGTTATTACGATACCGCTGATGGGCAGCGGTTCAATTCAGGGAACTGTGAATAATGCTGACACGGAGTCCGGTGATTGGATATATTATAAACTGAAATCATACAACGGCACTACACTGAAAGCCTATCTCAACTGGACAGACAGCAGCGACGACCTTGACTTATTTCTTTATGCTCCAAACGGTGCTCTGGCAGCTTCCTCAGGCCTGGGTTCGGGTGTATCAGAGGTCGTTACTCTCAGTAATATGGTATATGATGAATACTGGTTAGCAGTACATGCATATACGTTAAGTGGAAGCGGAAGTTACTATTTGAATGTATCTTATCCTTTGGGATCAAAAGGGAAGCTTGAGGTAAATCCATCATTATCACAGAGTGTCATAGCAAGTAATGAAATAAAAAATATCACATTTTTGATAACTAATGATGCCACTGCAAAGTCGGGTCTGAGTCTGAATGTTAAAAAACTGATGGCAGGCGGGAATGACTTTTCAAGCGGTACAATAGGCAACACTGGCTCATTATATACAAAAGTATGGGATGTTAGCGGAAGCGGGATGAATCTTAATAATACTAGGTACATGAATGTAACCTTGCAGTGGGTGAATCCAGCAAATGATCTTGATATTCTCCTTGCGTATTATACTGGAACCCAATGGAAGGCAACCCGATTTGGATCAGCGCAGAATAATCCACAGCTTAACCAGGCGTGGGAGAAACTGGACTATATAGATATTCAGTATTATCTAAAGAGCTATCCCGATTTCGGTATATATGTACAAAACAACGGAAGCCTGGAGACCTACAATCTTACCCTAAACTTTACAGATACTGCTGCGTGGGGTGGAGCTTCGGTGAACGAAACCTCAATGTCATTGAGTTCTGGACAAACAAGACAGGTGAATGTTACAATAAACGGCTCCCAACTAACCCAGGATGTAACAGACCTCGTATTTACGATTCAGGATTCCACGGAAGATTATGCTGTAGTTCCAATTAGAATAAATTCAGGTATTTCATCACAAACTGATACCACCGCCCCTTCCAGCATAACCAATCTTAATAACATAACTTATACCCAGACCCATCTCAACTGGACATGGACTGACCCACAGGACGCTGATTTTTCAAAAGTAATGATATACCTTGATGGAAGCTTCAAGACTAATGTCACAAAAGGTGTCACGTACTACAATGCAACGGGTTTGACCGCAGGAACTACGCATACAATAGCAACAAGAACAGTCGATACAATCGGAAACATCAATACGACATGGGTAAATCATACATCAATAACTGCATCTGTACCCGATACCATCGCTCCTTCCAGTATAACCAGTTTACATAACATCACTTATTCTCAAACCCATATCAACTGGACCTGGACAGACTCTACAGATACTGATTTTTCAAAAGTAATGATATACCTTGATGGAAGCTTCAAGACTAATGTCACAAAAGGTGTCAAGTACTACAATGCAACAGGTTTGACCGCAGGGAGTACGCATACAATAGCAACAAGAACCGTGGATACAATCGGAAACATCAATACGACATGGGTAAATCATACATCAATAACTGCATCTGTACCCGATACCATCGCTCCTTCCAGTATAACCAGTTTACATAACATCACTTATTCTCAAACCCATATCAACTGGACCTGGACAGACTCTACAGATACTGATTTTTCAAAAGTAATGATATACCTTGATGGAAGCTTCAAGACCAATGTTACAAAAGGTGTCCAGTACTACAATGCGACAGGTTTGACCGCAGGCACTATGCATACAATAGCAACAAGAACAGTGGATACAATCGGAAACATCAATACGACATGGGTAAACCACACTGTGACCACATCAATTTCAACAGTTGCAACCGCCCCATCGTTAATCTTCGCCATAACCCCAAACAGCAGGAATGCACAGGTAGGTACTCCAGTCACGCTATTCCTGTCAGTGATAAACTATGGAACAGCCACAGCTACTGACGTTAGTATAACCCAGGCATCAAGCCTTCCAGCAACTGTAAACTATCAGCAGTGGAACAACATTGCATTCACAGGTTCGCCGAACACACCGGTTGACATGCCCGCAGACAGCACAGCTAACTTTGTGATAACCATCAATGCAACATCAGCGTTTGATAGCTCATCGATGACATTCAATGTCTCAGGCACCAATGTAGCCGCAGCCCTAATAAGTGCAGTTAACACGTTAACGAACTCAGCAAGCGTAACACCATCTGCGGATGTTATTATGATGTCCACGTCACTTGATGTAAGTACAGCAGTTAACACACCGACAGTATTTGCGGTTGCCACATCGAATGTCGGTGGAGCCAGCGCAACAGATGTAAGCTTAATTTTGGACATTCCATCTACAATATCTGGTTTGGTTTACCAGTTGAACGAAACCCATCCTGCAAACGGAACTATCAAAGGTCCAGCAACTGGATTGAACATTACAGTAGGCGCTCAGCCTACCTTTGCGGTGTTCCTGATACCTACACAGCCGATAGCCTATGATCCTGCAAACAATAGAATAACGCTGCAGTTGGTAGATAGCAACGGGAAGATAATTGGAGCACAATCGGTGGCAGTATCTACGACGCATCTCAGTTAGGAAATGAAATGAAAAATACAGGACTACTAATTTTATTATGCATTTTTGCCATGGTATTTCCAGCATTAGGAGCCACAGTAACTATAGGCAACTACACTGTTGCACCTGACGGGTCTGCGGTAGCGCAAATGATAGCTGGCAACGTAACTAATTTAGGATCAGTAACTGTAAACCTTACCTTCAATCCGGCAGTTGTCCATGTGTCATCAGTTGATGCCAGTACTGGAAATGCAATGACATTTGGATTTATTTTAAATATAGATAATTCATCTGGCTTCGCTATAGTGACTGCTGGCAGCTTAATTGGACTAAGTGGTGATGTTATAATTGCCAACTTTACTTTGAATGCAGTTGGCAGCGAGGGAACTTCAAGTCCATTAAACATCTCAATAGATTCGTTTGCCGATGCACCATTAAGTCACCCTATCCCCGTAACTCCAATCAACGGAACATTCAGCATAACAGGAGGCAGTGGCGGAGATGGCAATGCCACTTTGACTCCATCTTTAGTCTTCGCTATAACGCCAAACAGCAGGAATGCCCAGATAGGCACACCAGTTACGATATTCCTGTCAGTTATTAACTATGGAACAGCACCAGCGACTGGGGTAAGCATAACACAGGCATCAAGCCTGCCAGTAACAGTAAGCTATCAGCAGTGGAACAGCACTGCGTTCATAGGTTTGCCGAACGCACCGGTTGACATGCCAGCAGATAGCACTGCTAATTTTGTAATAACCATCGATGCGACATCAGCGTTTGATAGCTCATCGTTGGAATTCAACGTGTCAGGCACAAATGTAACAGCAGCTCCAATAGGAACAGTAAATACGTTAACGATTTCAGCAAGCTCAACACCATCTGCTGATGTTATTATGATGTCCACTTCACTTGATATAAGTTCAGCCGTTAACACCGCAACTGCATTTGCATTAGCGACAGCAAACGTTGGTGGAGCAAGTGCAACAGATGTAAGCTTGGTTTTGAACGTACCATCTACGATAACAGGGTTGGCATATCAGTTGAATGAGACGAATCCTGATGGCAGTATCAAAGGTCCAGCTACTGGATTAACAATAAACGTTGGAGCTACTCCAACCTTTGCGGTGTTCCTGACACCAACACAGCCGATAGCCAATGATCCTGCTACCAACAGAATAACGCTGCAGTTAGTGGATGGAAACGGGAAGGTTATTGGAGCGCAATCGGTGGCGGTGTCAACGACATAGGGAAAACAGGTGTGTATTTATGAAAGAATTTATTAAGCTGGTATTTGTAGTTTTTATGATAACAATGATTGCTGGATGCATTTCCCAGCCTGTTCCTGAGGATAATATAACAACTGAAAAGCAATATATTCCTACTCAAATAAACACAAGTGATGATCTCATAAAAGAAAAGATCAGAAGCGATCTAATTGGAACTGAGATTGTCTATTATAGCATAGCAGGAAAACCGATTACTTATAATATAACTGAAAAGGATATAAAAAGCATTAAGAAGGCAACGCTAAATGGGAATACAGCATGGAAGGTAAGAATAGGGGAAGGATTGGCATGGGATTATTATTATGAAGAGCAGGGGAATGAAATAATTAAAAAAGAACAATTGTTTGCAACATAGGAGGAAATAATGAGAAAATTATTTTTAGTTTTAGCATTTTTAATGCTTTCAAACATAGCTGCGGGGTTCACTCCACTTGTTAATCAGGACTCTTCAAGCAGCAGTAAATCTGTGCATAATGGCGAGGAATATACAAAAATAATCCGGGGCAATTTTGACCTTGGGGTTGATGCTTTATCTCTTACCCAGGATGATATGAATTCAAAAGTTCGATCTTTCCTCTCAAAAAATATCCCGCGTTTTGAAATTGATCCTGAGAATCTGGCTCTTTCTTCCTCTTATATTGCTCAAAAATCAAAGGATTTGTCTATATTGAAATACACTCAAGAATACGATGGTTTACCTGTGTACTCCAGCCGTGTCATAGTGGCAGTCCAGGATGGAAAAGTGGTAACTTTAAAATCTGAGTATCATCCTAAAATAGACATGAGCACTAAACCGACATTGAGTGAAGCAGATATACTAGAGGCAGTGGAAAAGGACATGGCAGTTCCTGTTAAACTTAATAATAATACTAAAAAGAATATTGCAGAAAAGAGTTCCAGCGTGGAAGATGTTTTACTTGTGATATATCCAGAGCATATTGGTACAGGGATTGAGTATCATCTTGCATACAAAATAGAACTTGGACTGATCAAATCCCCCCCGGCAAAGTGGACATATATAGTTGATGCCAATAACGGTGAGATCCTCGAAAAATATGACAGAGTTGTTTACAGCACTTTGGATGGTAAGGTCACAGGATCAGTTTATCCTGAGAATATAAACCAGACTCCTGTTACAAAGAATTTCAGCAATATGACCTTATATGATTATACAACACCTGAAACTGATGTTTTCTGGTCGGGAACTGGAGATGACATTGATAATTCCATCACAACAAAAAACCCAATAAATCTTTCTGGTGTTTCGTCAGCGACTCTTGAATTCAAAATAAAATACTCCATAGAGACTGATTTTGATTTTGGTTATGCTAGTATTTCAACAGATGGTATCAATTATTCTATTTATGAAACGTATACAGGTATTATAAGTAACTGGACTGCAAGGGAAATAGACCTGTCTGATTTTGCTGGACAGCAGATATGGATACGCTTCAATTATAGTACTGATCAAGCGGTACAATATGATGGAATCTATATTGACGACATCAAAATAGAAACGAACACAGGTACAAAATTTAATGATACAGGAAACTCCTTTGCAAATTGGGATAATGTTGGTTTTTCGATAGCTACTCAAAACCTGGGAAGCTATGCCCTGGGCAATACAAGTTCAAATGGTTCTTACAGCTTTTCAGGATTGCCAGGCAGCTTTGTTTTGCGTTATGAATTTATTGGGCCGTATGTGCATGTAAATAATTATTCTGGAAATGACCAATACCTGAATATAGATATCAGTACACCAGCCATGCAAAATATTGATTGGGGAACTTATGACACCTCTTATAACAAAGAAGAATCAAATGTGTTCTATCACGTAAACAGGGCACATGATTTCTTCATAAAAGGAAGCCCGTTTGATATCTCTTCTATGAATTATCAAACAACAGCATATGTTCAATATACCGGTACATGCAATGCATTCTCAGATGGTACGAATGTTTATTTCTTCGGGAAGGGTGGAGGCTGTGAAGCAACATCATTATACAGCGATATTATTTATCACGAGTACACACATAGTGTGGTTGATCACGTTTATACAACCAATCTACCTTACAGGGAAGAGAGTGGCGCATTGAATGAAGGTTGGGCAGACTATTTTGCAACCGCGATCAATGGCAATCCCTGTATGGATAACTTTATGGGCAGCGGCTGCTTTAGGAATTTGACTGACATTTACAGATATCCCGAAGATATCATGGGGGAAGTCCACGGCGATAGCAGAATAGTCGCAGGTGCTTCATGGGATCTCAAACAGGCGCTTGGTGCTGATATTACAGATGCTCTTGTCATAAATGCAATGAAACTTGAACCTTTCAATTTCTCAGAATATCTTGATGACATTATAGTAGCTGATGATACCAATGGAAATCTTGCAGATGGTACGCCGCATCTATTCGATATCTGCACAGCGTTCTATCAGAAACACGGAATTTATTCTACCCAGTGTTACATATACTATCCAGTTGAACCGGCTGTAAATCTCATTGAAAACCCGGGATTTGAAAGCGGACTCGTGAACTGGACTAATTATAGCAGTAATGGACATAAGATTATCACAAATGGATATTCGAATTCTACTCATCAAGGAAGCTGGTTTGCATATATGGGAAATTATAACAATGCAAATGATTATATTTATCAGGATATAACCATCCCGTCAAATGCAAATGAGGCATATGTCAGGTTCTGGTACTGGATTTCTTCAACCGAAAAAACAACGACAATTGCTTATGACCAGATGAAAATTGAGATAAGAAGACCAGATAATAATACTCTTTTGAAAGATCTTGGAAATCTGAGCAACCTTAACGAAAGTTATGGCTTTGTAATAAGCAACCGATATGATGTATCAGAATTCAAAGGACAGACTATCAGGTTGAAGTTTAATACCACAACCGACTCCAGTCTTGGAACTGCTTTTTTTGTGGATGATACGGCATTAACGTTTGTTTCATCACCAAATGGTACAACGCCGATTAGTTACTGCACTACAATTTCTTCGCCAGGTTCTTACGTGCTCACCCGGAGCATAATAAACAGCTTTGCCAACACTTGCATTAATATTACTTCTAGCAATGTAGTTTTTGATGGCGCGGGCTTTGCGATAGATGGCATAAATGCGTTAAACACTAATGGTGTGTATGTTTATAACTCAACAACAGTTATTACAAATGTTACTGTTCAAAATTTGAAGGTAATGGATTGGGGAGGATATGGCATCATTCTAACTGGTTCCAACAATACGATATACAACAATATTTTCAACAATACTAACAATTTCAATTTTTACGGAACAAACATTAACACTTGGAACACCACCAGGCAATCTGGCACAAATATCATAAATGGATCTTACCTGGGCGGCAACTTCTGGGCAAATCCCGATGGCGCAGGTTTCAGCCAGACATGCACGGATGGGAATGGAGATGGAATATGCGATTCATCCTACACACTTGACAGTTACAATATCGACTACCTACCGCTTAAATTAACGCCAGCTTTAGTCTTCGCCATAACCCCAAACAGCAGGAATGCACAGGTAGGCACTCCAGTTACGTTATTCCTGTCAGTGATAAACTATGGAACAGCAACAGCTACTGGTGTAAGCATAGTACAGGCATCAAGCCTGCCAGCAACAGTAAGCTATCAGCAGTGGAACAGCACGGCGTTCACAGGTTCAGCGAACACACCTGTTGACATGCCCGCAGACAGCACAGCTAACTTTGTGATAACCATCAATGCAACATCAGCGTTTGATAGCTCATCGATGACATTCAATGTCTCAGGCACCAATGTAGCTGCAGCCCTAATAAGTGCAGTTAACACGTTAACGAACTCAGCAAGCGTAACACCATCTGCGGATGTTATTATGATGTCAACTTCACTGAATGTAAGTACAGTAGTTAACACACCTACAGTATTTGCGGTTGCCACATCGAATGTCGGTGGGGCCAGCGCAACAGATGCAAATTTAATTTTGGACATTCCATCTACAATAACTGGTATGGTGTACCAGTTGAACGAAACTTATCCTGCAAACGGAACTATCAAAGGTCCAGCAACTGGATTAACAATTGGTATTGGCGCTCAGCCGACTTTTGCGGTGTTCCTGATACCCACACAGCCGATAGCATATGATCCTGCTAACAATAGAATAACGATTAAGCTGGCAGATGGAAGCGGGAAGGTTATTGGGGCGCAGTCGGTGGCGGTATCGACGACGTAGGAAAAAAGATTATCATGAGTGGGTGGACATGTCCAGATCAAACGCGGAAGTTATTAGAAACTTGGGAAAGGTGTGTTGAAAAATGATAGCTTATAGTTGTACTGAAAGAGGGCGTACCCTCAGTATTGCGGTTGTATTGATGATGCTTGTATTATTACTGGTGGGGGGAGCAAGCGCGACGACGATTACTGTGGATGACAGCGGCGGCGCAGATTATACTCAGATACAGGACGCTATAAACAATGCAACCGCAGGTGACACCATCGAGGTTTACAGCGGTACTTATTTTGAGAATGTTAACGTGAACAAGCAGTTAAACCTGCGCGGAATCGGTCAGCCTGTGGTGGATGCAAAGGGAAGCGGAAGCGCGATAACGCTGTCTGCGAATGGGATTACATTAGAAGGATTTACAGCGATACTCTCTGGTTATTCAGAGGCAGGAATCAAAATATTCTCGAATAACAATATGGTAAACAACAATAATGCCTCGAACAACGAAGATGGCATCCGGCTGGACTCTTCCAGCAACAACACTTTGAACGGCAACAATGCAAATTCAAACAAAAACGGTATACATCTGCTACTTTCCAGCAACAACAACACTTTGACCGGGAATAATGCATTGAACAACACCAACGGCATATATCTGCTACTTTACAGCAACAACAACACACTCAGCGGTAACAATGTCAGCTCGAATAGCAACTCCGGCGTTTATATACTATATTCCAACAATAATAGAATCTACAACAATATTTTCAACAACACCAATAATGTTGTATTCGAAGGTACAAATATTAACATATGGAACACTACAAGGCAATCAGGCACAAACATTATCGACGGCTCTTATCTCGGCGGCAACTTCTGGGCAAATCCAGGCGACACAGGCTTCAGCCAGACCTGCACGGATGTAGATGGTGATGGTATATGCGATTCATCTTATTCACTTGATAGTTACAATATTGACTATCTACCGCTATCAATGAATTTTATTTCAGATGCTACACCACCAGCGAGTATCACCAATTTAACAAATCTCACTAATACACAGACCTATATCCACTGGACATGGACTAACCCACAGGATGCTGATTTATCAAAAGTAATGATATACCTCGATGGAAGTTTCCAGACCAATGTTACAAAAGGTTTCCAGTACTACAATGCAACAGGTTTGACTGCAATCAGTACGCATACCATAGCAACTAAAACAGTGGATAGAAGCGGAAACATCAATCAGACCTGGGTGAATCATACGGCTACTACATCTCCACCGGTTCCACCATCATCATTAATCTTCGCCATTACCCCGAACAGCAGGAATGCACAGGTAGGCACACCAATTACGGTATTCATGTCAGTGATAAACTATGGAACAGCATCAGCTACTGGTGTGAGTATAACTCAGGCATCCAGTTTACCTGTAAATATACAATATGGGCAATGGAACGGCACTGCGTTCATAGATGACCTGAATACACCGATTGACATGCCAGCAGACAGCACAGCCAACTTTGTGGTAGGCATCGATGCGACATCAGAATTCACCACTTCTGCGATGACATTCAACGTGTCAGCCACCAATGCAGCAGCAGCTCCACTAAGTGCAGTTAACACATTAACCATCTCAGCAAGTGCAACACCGTCTGCGGATGTTATTATGATGTCCACGTCAGTGGATGTAAGTACAGCAGTTAATACCGCAACTGTATTTGCATTAGCGACAACAAACGTTGGTGGAGCAAGTGCCACAGGAGTAAGCCTGGTCTTGAGCTTACCATCCACGATAACAGGTTTGGCATATCAGTTGAACGAGACGACTCCTGATGGAAGCATCAAAGGCCCAGCAACTGGATTGACCATTGCAGTGGGCGCTCAGCCGACCTTTGCAGTGTTCCTGACACCTACGCAGCCGATAGTATATGATCCTGGAAACAACAGAATAACGTTGCAGTTGGTGGATGGCAGCGGGAAGGTTATTGGGGCGCAGTCGGTGGCGGTGTCAACGACGTAGGAATTTTTACAAAAATAAAAGAGAGGAGAAAATATCCATATCCAAAAGCAATGGAATTATATCCGTATCGTATAATCCTCACTATCCAGCGTTAAATTAGGACTATAATATGGGTCTCCTCCATCAATGACATTTCCCCATTTTTTCCTGATATATTCGACATCCTTCAAAAACAGCTTTTGTAAATCGGGCGCATCGTTGTAATCCCGATTCAATGTTCCATGATGAATAAGTTCTGCGAATGGTGTATAAACAATAAGGTATCCCTGTTCCCTGAGTTTTAGACACAGATCGACATCGCTAAAAGCAACAGCCAGATTTTCATCAAATCCATTAACTTCATTAAACACATCTTTTCTCAGCATCATGCATGCGGCTGTAACAGCGCTGCAATTTTTTACTATAGTAATGTTGCCGAAATATCCCGGTATGTTCGAAGGGAATCCTGAAAGTGGATATCCGGCAACATGATCTTTACCTAAACCTAAGGTAATTCCACAATGCAGCATTTGGTTGCTTGAATTAATTAATTTCGTCCCGACTGCGCCCACTTGCGGTCTTTGGGTATTCTCACACAGGGCATTTAACCAATCATTCGTAATGATTTCCACATTTTCATCTAAGAATAAAAGATATTCCCCTCTGGCATGAGATGTTGCAAGATTTCTGGCTTTAGAAATATTATAGCTGCCACTGTATTGGATGATATGCACTTTCTCTTTGGCAATTACTTCAGGTTCTTGTTTTTCCATATTGATTACGACAATTTCATAATTGGAATAATCAGTCGCCTGTTCAATATTCTCAATGCATTTATTAATTACGTCACTATCACTGCTAACGATTATCATGCTTACTAACGGCGAACCCAATAATTTTCGTTTCATCCGATAAGAACCAGTCCAAAAACCATCTGAAACTTCTCCATCGATGTTATTGCGTTTCATGTAATCTGTTATAGCATTTTTGGCAGCAACATATGCATAGTTTTTAGCCCCGGCAGCAGATGCTGCAGAGCCGGGCACCATTCTCCAGTGGTATAGTATTTTCGGGATATGATGGATACTGTGTGTTTTATCCATGACCCGTAATACAATGTCATAATCCTGACTTCCATCAAAATCCTTTCTGAATTTTCCGATCTCATCAATGATTTTTTTTTTGTAAACGCCAAAGTGGCACGTGTACATGCAGGATAAAAACGTATCAGGAGACCAGTCCGGTTTAAAGAAAGGATCCCTGCGGTTACCTTTCAGATCAATTTTATCCTCGTCGGTATAAATCATACCTGCATCGCGGTTGGTTTGAAGATATTTGACAACTTCATACAGGGCATCCGGCGAAATTTCATCGTCATGGTCAAGTAAACCAATATATTCTCCTGTAACAAGGGCTAACGCTTCGTTTGAATTTTCAGAAATGCCTTTGTTTTCCGCAAGGAATTTGACTTTTATTCTGGGGTCCTTCTTTGCGTAAGCTTCGAGGCATTTTTTAACATCCTTTTTTGTGGATGCATCGGCAAGACACAGTTCCCAGTTTTCATATACCTGGCTTCTGACTGATTTTATTGCTGAATCGATCCATGCAACGTCAGGATTATAAACAGGAGTTAAAATACTGATTTTTGGCTGGTATTCAAAATCTTTAACTTCTTTTTTATATTGTTCGATTTTTTGTGCAGTTGGTTCATTTTTCAGTATCCAGATGTCATATCTGCTTTTTACCCCAATGTCAGCAAATGCCTGAAAGCCAATACTGCCATTGAGGGGTTCATCATTATAATACAAAGTTAATTCGGGAAAAGTTACCGATTCATTATGCCAGACAACTGCGCCAGGATCCTGTTTAGAAATTAATTCAAAGAAAAATGTTCTCTCTTTGCTGTCTTTGATCGGCTTGAAGCTAAATAATGTATAGCCATTGTCTTGAATTCTGCGACCTTTTACAGATGTTTTTCTTAAAATCTCACCGCCAGCATTTTTAATATAAAGGATAAGGTCTGAATTAAGTCTATTATTTGTTGCAGTATATATTTTAATTTCATTTAAATTATCTGATAAGAATGTAAATTTGCCGCGCAGGCTTTTCGAAAGAGACAGCGGAACATTTGGAGAAACTATTTTTGTCTCAACGATTGGTACTCTGGAGGCATAGATGTTTTTCTTAAATAGCTTGTCATTGAATTTCTGTAAAAAAGCGCCCAGGCCATCATTTGCAATTAACTTGAAGCTTTTTGTCCCAAGGTTATATAAATTTCTTCTTCTTGAATTGTGTGGAAAAATAGAGTTTACAAATCCACGATATTTTGTTAATATCTGCCACGAAGTGCTGTTGTAAATATCATTTAATTTTCTATTGTTCTGCGCTATTAAAGAATTCAGATTTTGGATATACTCATCTTTGTTTGTGATTGTTTCCTTTAATCCATTTATATACTCATCTTTGTTTGTGACTGTTTCCTTTAATCCGTTTATATACTCATCTTTGTTTGTGACCGTTTCCTTTAATCCGTTTATATAATCGTCTTTGTTTGTGACTGTTTCCTTTAATCCGTTTATATAATTATCTTTGTTTGTGACTGTTTCCTTTAATCCATTTATATACTTATCTTTGTTTGTGACTGTTTCTTTTAATCCGTTTATATAAGCGTCTTTGTTTGTGACTGTTTCCTTTAATCCGTTTATATAATTCTCTTTGTTTGTGACTGTTTCCTTTAATCCATTTATATAATTATCTTTGTTTGTGACTGTTTCCTTTAATCCGTTTATATACTCATCCTTGTTTGTGACTGTCGTCTCTAATCCAGTTATATACTCCTCTTTCTTTTGAACAACAGTTCCCAGGAGTTGTATGTGTTCATCTTTATCCTGAAGTATTGTTTCAAGATTATGGATATGAATTTCCTTATTATCTGTAAATTGCCCAATGGTTTCAAAGATTAGTGTTTCCAGTGAATGAAATTTTGATACATCCATTATACTATTTAATTTATAATCGATTTCAGGAAGTGTTCCAGTTTTTCCAATCAAATATATTGTTCTATATGCTGGATTCAACGAATCCCCAAGTTCTAAAAAATTCAAGTTATAAAATCTATAGACTCTGCTTACATTTTCAACAGGAATGCCGTATTTATATGAATAAAATATAAAAAGTTGCATTAACAGCCAGTTAGAGATATTGTTTGTTTCCGTAGTTAGATATTCAAATCCATTGGTTTTCAAAAACTCTTCCAGTTTTTTTCCAGATGGAAGTCCGTTTTTTATATGCTCGAATAGCCACGGATGGTCATTACCCGTAAGTTTATGGAAAAAATCGTTAATCTGTATCTCAGCTTCCGCTGCTTTTTCAGAGTAAAAAGGCGCGCCCAGTATAACATAATTCTTACTGATCCTTTGCATTTCTGATAATGTGTTCTCCCGGTTTTCAGGAGATATATGCTCAAAAAGGTCTGAAGAAACCACAACATCAAAGGTGCGATCCTTAAAAGGTGCGCTTATGATATCCCCTACAAAATAATTTATTTCATTGGATTCAGATTTTAGGATATCGAGTATGTATAAATCGTCATCCACCTGAAGAAATTCCTTCAGATGCCCACTCCTTCCACCGATATCTAAAATTTTTAACCCTTTCTTTTTTTTTCGCAAAAGGTTTATCAAATCACTTATTATTTTGTTCCTTGTGTATAAATCGAAAGGTAGATCGAACCTTTCAATTAACATATTTCCATCCGAATTCTCTGTCAATTTCAACATTTTTCACAATCATCAGTGGGTAAATAGTAATACTGTTCATTGCATATAAAGATGTATGAATTTTCTACGAATGCTTGAAAAAAACATAAAAACTTTACAAGTATTTGTAGTATTGGTAATTAGCTATATGCTTTTATTTCAAAACAGGTTATGGGCTGATTTTCCCGATGAAGGAGACAACTTCGCAGGAGGTTGGCTGATTTCAAAAGGGTATGTTCTTTATAAAGACACGTTTTCTCATCACATGCCTTTTCCTTACTATTATGCAAGTTTGTTAATTAAACTGGGTTTAAATGATGTTAGTGGTTTAAGAATCGGAATGAGTCTAACTATCTTATTTTTTTGGATATTAATTTTAGTTATTTTCAAGGATAAAATTAATTATAAACTTTTATGTATTATGATCTTTTTATCGGCAATTGCTCATCCTATCTTTTGGGGGCATATGTTTTTAGCTGACAGCTTTTTTGCATATTCTTTCCTTATCATTTTTCTTTATTTTTTCTCAAATCCCCAATTAAATTTCAATATCAAGGATAAAATTATAATCGCTTCGATGATTTATATTTCAATTATGTCTGCTCTTGTTAGTATCATCCCAATTATGTTTTTAGGGGTTTACTATACCATAAATAAATTGTCTCAATTTTATGTTGAAAAAACAAATATTAAAAATAAGGTCTCTGGAGAACTTATATTTGTGTTGTTAATTTTCACTCCTTTTATCCTGTCGCTGGTTTATTTCTATTGCGCAGGTTCGCTACAAGATTTGTTTAATCAAGCATATTTATTTAATAAAATTTATTACTCTCAGTTTACAGGAATGCTTACTAATCCACAATTTTTTAGCATTATAAAAGCATATAGTGAATTTATTTTAAATTTTTTCATTTCTGATTATGGGTGGTTAATCAATGAGAAATCTTTTGTTTGTACGTGGGGTTGCACGCCATTGTTCTTTGAAGGTTTTCTCGTGATAAGTAATCTTATCACTTCAGTGATATTTTGGGTAAAAAGAAAAAGATCATTTGCCATTTTTTATTTTTTCTGTCTGGGATTATTACTGATGCAAAGAGTATGGGTTCATGCGATCCCATATTATCTGTTATCTTTTTTTAGCATTAGTTTAATCATAACAGAAGCGTACGAATTATTTTCATACAGATTACGAAACCAACAACTTATTACCAAAATTAACCTTTGGTTAATTCCGATTATAATTTATGCTTTTTTGGCAATAATGTTCTTGGGGGTAATTTCCTATGCTTATGTTTCTAATGGTTCTGGCATTGGTCCAAACATTGCGTATGTCTCCGACTATGATATAATCATCCAAACATTAACGCTGCCCAATGATACGATATGGGTTGCTCCACTGCAACCCTCATTGTATTTTACAAATGATAGATTCCCAGCTTCACGCTATACATTTTATCTGCCCTGGCAGAGTATATCAGAAGAGATTAATAAAGAAATCCTTGAAGATTTAAATATTAAAAAACCACCACTGATTATATTCTCTAGAGATGTTGAAATTGGGGAATATGTACTAAAAGATTATGGGAAAGTAATTGATGATTACGTCATACAAAATTATCAACAGGTAGATCCTGATGATCCAACATATAAAAATATCTACTTGATAAAAACAAAACAAAATCAATTATTCAGGACATTAATTGATAGCGGTTTATATCAACCTGTAGATGCAAAACAATTGGATAAAAGTGTCCATATCAGTGAAATTGTAGCTGGAGAACAAGTAGTCCAAACATTCACTCCAAAACATCGAATTAATAGAATAGATTTGATGTTAGCGACTTTCGTAAGAAGTAATCATGGTAAAATTATTTTTCATATTAAGGATAATTTAAATAAAGAGATATATACGAAAACAGAAGAAATTTCAAAAATAAACGATAGTAGTTGGTATTCTATTAGATTTCAACCATTAAACGATACGCTGATCGGAAAAACAATTTATTTGGTTATAGAAGCGCCAGAATCAAAACCTGGCGATGCTGTTACAATCTACTCTTCTAAAAATGATACCTATAAAATGGGTGGGCTGTATATTAATGGTCAGCCAACAGGAAAAGACCTCACATTTAAAACGTATTGGAATCCATATTCAAATAATGCAACGGATTCGGGTAATTAAAGCTCTTTAATGATACTCCCACCTGCAAGGTATGTACAACATCCCATAATCTTTAATTTCCCCATCAACAACTTTAAATGTAAACCTTTTTTCATGATGGTCATAGGGATTAACACACGCAAAATCATAAACAGCAGCCGTAAATAAATACGTACCCTTCAATAAAGGCAGAGAATCAATAATATATCTCACGATTCCCTCTCCTTCTATACTATCTATTACGTTATTATGGGATTTTGTATTTGGCCCTGTAATATGAACTCCATCATTTCTATGAATTGCAATCCCAAAAACTGGTTTTTCTATTTTAGCTCTTGCAAAATATTTCATCTGGACTATAAGAGGTTCGCCAGTTCTAAAAACATGTTTCTCATTCCCATCATCATCAAAGAATTTAACCTCTGTGATCTCTACAGTTCCCGATCCCCACCTATCCTGCGCCAAAATTTCATGGGTTTCTATCTTTTCATGCTGTTTCTTCAAACTTAATTCTTCTTTAATGTGCATATCAACACGATAATCATTAACTACCTTCTCGCTAAACCCTATAGAACTCATCTTTCCGTGATTCAGTAGTATAGACCTCTCGCACAATTGCTTCACCGTATCCATTCCATGTGATACAAATATGATCGTTTTCCCATCGCCCCTGAACTCATTGATCTTATCAAAACATTTCTTCTGAAATGCCTCATCCCCAACAGCCAGCGCCTCATCGATCAATATTATGTCGGGATCGGTGGATATCGCAGTAGAAAACGCCAGCCTCGCATACATCCCGCTTGAGAAGTTCTTAAGCTTTGCATTTCTGAATCTCTCAAGCTCTGCAAAATCAAAAATCTCATCGATCTTATTATTTATTTGTGCTCTGTTCATCCCCATAATCGACCCGTACAGATACACATTTTCTTGCGCCGTGAGCTCTGGCTGGAAGCCCACACCAAGCTCCAGGAATGGAGCTATCCTGCCGTTCACTTTCACGCTGCCTGAGTCCGGCCATAGAACCCCTGCAATTAGCTTCAGAAGTGTACTCTTTCCGCTTCCATTCTCGCCTATGATGCCAAGTGTCTCACCTTTTTTCACCCTGAAGCTTATTTCCTTAACAGCCCAGAACTCCTCGTATGTTGAAGAGCTACCTTTTAGCCAGGCTACAATATGCTCGAAGAGCCGGGTCTTTTTCTCATGAGGGATACGAAATCGCTTAGAGACATTTTCTACTATGATGGCGTCTTGCTCTTGTTTTTTAGGTTTTGGAATTTGGAACATGTTCATATATTCTCTGCAAATCTGCGTGATAATCTTTTGAATAACCATGAACCGAAGACAAATAGTATTATCCCTGAAACGATAGTAAATCCAAAATCGATAATTCCGGGTATTGAATCGAACAAAAGAACATCTCTGTACATTTCTATTAACCTTGTGATGGGGTTGAGCATATAATAAAATTTATACGTCTCAGGTATCAATGAAACAGGGTAAACAATAGGAGATAGGAAAAACCCTATTTGCAGTATCACTTCCCATATATGGCCAAGATCCCTGTGATACACATACAAAGAAGCAAGCATAAGTCCAAGACCGTATATCATCATGAAATATATTACCTGAAGGACAGGGAATAAAAGGATTGTGAGGGAAAAAGTGGCGCCGAAAATCAAGAGAAGCGGTATCAGCACAAGGAATTCAAGAAAAGAGCTTATGAATGCGGAAATCACCACGCTAAGTGTGAGAATCTCCCTGGGTATGTAGATTTTTGTAACAAGGCTACTTTTTCCAGTAATAGAAGACATGGCAGTCGAGGTTCCATTGGCAAAGAAACGCCAGCCTGTTATGCCTATGAGAAGATATAGCGCATAATGTTCCTGTGTGAACCGAAAGACGTTGTTGAAGACAAAATACATTATAAGCATCATAAGAAGTGGGGTCAGCATCGACCAGGCGAATCCCATGACCGAATTTGCGTACTTAGTCTTGAGGTCGCTTATCACGAGGTTCTTTATTAATTCTTTATATTTAAGTATGTACATAATACTTCTAATTGTAAGTTATCTCATCGTGAAAACCATAGCCTAATTGAAGAATCGCCGAAACCCTGTGCCGTTAACATCCTTTATTGCGATCATAGCGGTTCGCTGAAAGTCCAATTAAGCTTCTACCATCTTTTCTATCCTGAAAACAGTACTCCTAAGAGCAGTAATCTCCTGTCTTAATTCAAGGATTTCCTGATGCACGTCTTTAAAGCTCTTTAATTCGTGGGTGATGGAATTGAAACCTTCCTTTGTGATATTGATGTGTTTATCCTGTTTGTTCAGGATTTCTCTGGAGATGCCAATATGCTCCTCCTGTTTGTTCAGGATTTCTTTTGTTATTACTATATGCTCTTTTTGATTTTTTAACAGGGAAACCCCGGTCACTGCGATCTTTGAAAGCTGGGATGCGGAGAAACTGCGGGAATAAGCTTCTATTGTTCTTATATCCCCATCATAATCTTCAAATGAGACGTCTGTAACTTCGGCATCATCAGGGTAATTATTCTTTACGAATTTTATAAATATATCGATATTGTCCTTCGTCCCTCCAACCAGTACCTCCACAACCTCTATTCCATTTTTAATATTTCTTGCACTGAAATTGGGCATCAAGAGTGCTTCTGCTTCATCCAGCAGTAAAGCACGGTAACCAACATTATGTACTTTTGGACCTGTTATCAGAATCTTGCACTTTTTCATTGCATCCTCTTTTGCATATTAATCTTTCTAGAACTTAATTATATCTACTATTCACAAATTTATCTTAACAGTTTCAAGATATTCCTTCTCTATAAGATAATTCCTCAATGCTGTTTCCCAGTTATCCATTTCTAATCCGAACTTTATCAACTTCATGCTCACAAGTGGCGAATACATAGGCCTTCTGGCTTTCGATCGTAAAATATCAGTCTTTGTCGGAGATAAGTTTGTCTCCATACCAAGCATTTTAAAGATCGCCCCTGCAAACTCATACCATGAACACTGCCCTCCATTGGCTGCATGATATACCCCAAAAGGTAACCCTTTTTCCAGTATTTTCCCGATCATTTCGGCTGCATCTCTTGTATATGTTGGGGACATTATCATATCATCGACAACCTTGATTTCTTCATTATTCCTGGCTTTTTTGATCATGGTCTCAACAAAATTCCCACCCTTGCCGCTTGCTCCCGCGATGCCAAAAAGGCTTGATGATCGGATTATATAGTGATTATCAACAATGTTTTTGACAAAATATTCTCCTGCAAGCTTACTTATCCCATAAACATCCAGAGGATCAGGAATATCCTCTTCTGTGTAAGGACATTTTTTCCTTCCGTCAAATACATAATCCGTACTTATGTGCACCAGATCCGCATCCAGATCCTTGCAGACCAATGCAATATTTCTTGCGCCAAGCGCATTCACAGCAAATGCTTTATCAGGAAAATCTTCGGCATCATCCACTCTTACATAAGCAGCGCAATTAATTACGATATCAGGCTGTATTTTTTCCAGTACTTTCATTGACGAACTTAAATCAACAACATCAATATCAGCATGGGTAAGGGGAAATATTTCATGCCCGGAATCTTTAAATGTCCTTACAAGATCAGAACCCAATTGACCATTCGCACCGATTATGGCTATAACCTTTGAGAAAGGTTTCTCAAACGAAGGGGTATGGTCTGATGACCATACCCCTAGACCGCATAAAGCGAGGTGTCGCTTTTTCATGACCAGAATCCTTTATTCTCCCGCGCAAGTTTCTCTTTCAGCGGCTTCCACCACGAGGGATTGTTCTTATACCATTCTACGGTTTTCATAAGACCCGCTTCAAGATTAATTTTTGGTGCCCAGCCAAGCTCCTTTCTGATCTTAGTATTATCCAGCGCGTATCGATAGTCATGCCCCGGTCTGTCTTTCACGAATGTTATATAACTCTCGTCCTTTCCCATCAATTCCAGTATGGTCTTCACTATATCAATGTTCCTTTTTTCACTTTCCCCGCCCACATTGTAAACCTCACCTGCTTTTCCCCGGTCAAGAATAGCAGCGATACCAGCGCAAGTGTCCTCTACAAATATCCAGTCCCTCACATTTGTCCCTTCGCCATACACAGGCACAGGTTTACCTTCCAGGAGATTTGTTATCATAAGCGGAATGAACTTTTCCGGGTACTGGAAATATCCGTAATTGTTAGAAGGTCTTGCTGTGGCCACATGTAATCCGTATGTTTTTTGATAAGCTCTAATTACCAGATCTGCACAAGCCTTGGAAGCTGAATAAGGGGAATTTGGCAGCAAAGGCAAACTTTCAGTGAACTTACCAGTTTCCCCTAGTTCGCCATAAACCTCATCCGTTGAAATATGCACAAATTTTTTAACATCGCTATTCCTGCAAGCTTCAAGAAGGGTCCTTGTTCCTTCGATATTTGTACTAAAAAAAGGCCCAGGATCAAGTATTGACCTGTCAACATGGCTCTCGGCAGCGAAATTAACAATATGGTCAACATCTTTAATAAGATCTGTAACAAGCTTTTTATCTTCAATCCTGCCTCTGACAAATCTATATTTTTCATTTACCTCGATGTCCCTCAGGTTGGCGGGATTTCCTGAATATGTCAATATGTCCAGGTTTATTATGTCATGGTCAGTGTTTTTAAGCATATGATGAATAAAATTCGAACCAATGAATCCGCATCCGCCTGTTACTAATAGTTTCATCGTTTAATCCACCTTAAAAGGACTTTCAGGGTCACCCTCATATCGTATCTCATCCACTTTCTCTTTCTTTCCCCAGCCGGCATAAAGTTTATTGGGGAGATTTATCACAAGACCTGGCACATTGCCGATATTTTTATAAGCATGCACTATTCCCGGAGGCACTATCACTATCTTTGGATCATTTTCACCTGTTATCAGGCTCATTTTATGGTTATACGTTGCTGACTCTTTTCTATTGTCCCACAGAACTAACTTAAAGCTGGAACTTAAAAAACAAAAATAATCTGTTTGTTCCAGATGTTCATGAGGCCCTCTTATTATCCCCGGGTAAGTGAGCGATATGTACGACATCTCAGGGAGAATTTGTTCCTCGATCATATCTTTTCTGAAAAGTTCTATTAACCAGCCCCTTTTATCATCATTTTTTATTAGATCTTTTACGATAATATCATTAATTTCAGCGGATTTGAAACTCATACTTCTATCTCCGAATAATCCCCGATCATCAATCTCAATGCTCCCCGACCCTTATTGTTCTTTGATAGTTTCACACCCTTTCCAAGTAAGCTGTCCTCCAGCCGTTCTATTTCCATGACCTGGGTGTTATCGAGGATCACACAATGTTCAATTGAAGATTCAATAATTTTAGTATTGTTACCGATGCTGGTATGCGGACCTATAAATGAATTCTCGATGTGAGAGTTTTCACCGATTGCGACGGGGCCCCGGATAATGCTGTTTACGATAACTGAGCCTTTTTCAATTTTAACTCTTCCCGTAATTTTGCTGTTATTATCTACACTACCACATATATCATATTTAATATATTCATCAAGGACAATGCTGTTCGCAGTTAAAATATCATCCTTTTTTCCGGTATCCAGCCACCATGCATTCAAGATCTCGCTTTTAACATTGCAGCCCATCTCGATCAATTCCTGGATCGCATCTGTGATCTCAAGCTCATTTCGCCAGGATGGTTTTATCCTCTCAATAGCAACGTGTATCTTTGGAGAAAAGATATATACTCCTACCAGAGCTAAATTGCTGGGCGGCTGCTTGGGTTTCTCAATAAGCTTAATTACATTTCCTTTTTCATCCAGGACAGCAACGCCAAAAGCGCCCGGATTTTCAACTTTTTTAAGCAAAATAAGCGCATCCAGCCTTTCCCGGTTAAATTTATCCACAAGCTTATTTATTCCTTCACCAAGCAGGTTATCCCCGAGGCACATTACAAAAGAGTCATCTTTTAAGAAGTGTTTTGCAGTTTTTACAGCATGAGCCAGTCCCAGCGGCTCCTGTATGATATATTCGACCTTTATGCCCCATGATGAGCCATCTTTTACATAGTCTTTAACAAATCCTCCTGTTTCCGGGGCGATTATTATTGCTGTATCTTCTATTCCAGCCTGGGAAGTTTGATCCAGGACATAACCCAGAATAGGTTTATTAGCTACCGGAATGAGCTGTTTTGCTGTTGTAAATGTTAAAGGTCTAAGCCTTGTTCCCTTACCGCCGCTTAATATTAATGCTTTCATTTTTCCCTCAAATCCAATGATTGTGATATGGATAGCTTAAAGGTAATTATAGGTATATCAATTTGATGACATGAATTGATTGACCCCTTAGACCGATAAGGGCAATAGGTGGTAAATTGCAAAGATTATCGGCCAGTGGGGTTCTTTGAATAGTATATGTTCATATTCATATAAGATTGAGTGAGATAAAATGTGCCTAATATCACACGAAAGAAATATCCTAAAGATAATGTGATCGGTGTGAACTATAATGTGAAATTTGTGGTTTATTGTGAATATTAATCCTACTAACCCTTATCGTATTGTGAAATAGGAATCAAAGTATATGATCCCGAAGAAATTAAGTTCCATCCTCTTAGTAAATAGTGAACCGGATATTTCAGAACTCTTCGCAGAAATGCTTTTGATGGGCGATGAGGTATACATAATAAATACCGCAAAAACAGGAAAAGAATGCCTCCAGTCAATTGAACGAAATCCTCCGGACCTTGTTCTGCTCGATACGGAAATTCCAGATATGGGTGGCTGGGAATTGATCGGGAATATCAATAAAAACTGGGAGATACCAGTCATAATAATCAGTTCAAAAACCCCTGTTCTTGAAGATTTCATGCGTATTTCAAAAGTATCTGACTACCTCACAAAACCAGTCACCCTTGATGGTCTCCTGATGGCTGTCAAAGATGCCCTGGAATTACCACGCCTTTTAGACCAATGTATCGGAAGCGTTAACAAATACATGGATAAAGAGAACTCCATGTACAAATTATTCCTGCTTCTCAAACAGAATATATCAGACAGGAAACAGTATATATTATTGAAGCAACTTTATTCAGATCGAAATCGGGGTAATGAGGTAGAAACAAAACTCATGCTGGATAATTTAAAAGGAAAAATCAATAAAGCAAGAAATGATATTGAATATTTTAAGAATAATAAGGTTATATTTGCTTGATTTATTTTTCATAGGCTTTCTTACAAACAATCTTCACACTTTTTTCACAACTTTGTTTATATCCACGTATAATGCTAATAATCATGTGAAGCAAGGTTAGGCGTAATGACGCCACCTGAGTTTCGGAAAAAAAAACAATAATGGAGGCGTTATGAAAGCTAAAGGAACAAAATTATTAAAAAATGAGGATGCTGATGTTGGTATTGGCACACTGATAATCTTCATCGCTATGGTACTTGTCGCAGCGGTGGCAGCAGCAGTGTTGATCCAGACATCAGGCATATTGCAGCAGAAAGCCCAGCAGACAGGTAAAGAAGCGACAGCGGAAGTATCATCCAACCTGAAAATTGTATCGGTTGTCGGCAACGTTAGCGGTTCCACAATTGATTATTTGACGGTATTGGCAGAATTATCAGCCGGTGGAAATCCTATCGATATAAATACAACGAAATTTAAATATATTGATAATACAACTGCGAATTTCATCACGGTAACTTATACAGAACCACGGAATAATACCGCGGCTAATTATGTTCTGGAGCCGGGGGAACTTGGCATGTTTGTATTTAATATTAATAATATGTCAGTCAGGGCGACTGGGACTATCCAGTTTATGCCTGAAACAGGTACTATGGTAACAAAAGATTTAGTGGCCCCGACAACATTCGGTGGGAAGACAGAGATTCAGTTATTCCCCTGAAGGAAATATTCAATGAAGGTGATAATATGATTAAATCAAAAAATAACATATTGAAAAATAACGCAGGTGATGTTGGTATTGGCACGCTGATAATCTTCATCGCTATGGTACTTGTCGCGGCGGTGGCAGCAGCAGTGTTGATCCAGACATCAGGCATATTGCAGCAGAAAGCCCAGCAGACAGGTAAAGAAGCGACAGCGGAAGTATCTTCCAACTTGAAAATTATATCGGTGGTCGGCAGCAATGGCACCGGTGGAATTATTACATTGACAATATTGGCAGAAATATCAGCCGGTGGAAATAATCTCGATACAAATGAAATTATGTATAAATATATTAATGAAACTTCATCGGGTTTCATCACGGCAAGTTATAGTGAAGACCGGAGTGTCACCGCTGATAATGTTCTGGAGCCTGGAGAACTTGGCAAATTTACATTTAGTATTGCCGATAGACCGTTGGATGTCAGGGACACCGCAACTATCCAGTTTATCCCTGAAACAGGTACTATGGTAACAAAAGATATAGTAGCCCCGTCAACATTCGGTGGGAAGACAGAGATCCAGTTATTCCCCTGAAGGAAATATTCAATGAAGGTGATAATATGATTAAATCAAAAAATAACATATTGAAAAATAACACAGGCGATGTCGGTATTGGCACGCTGATAATTTTCATCGCTATGGTACTTGTCGCGGCGGTGGCAGCAGCAGTGTTGATCCAGACATCAGGCATATTGCAGCAAAAAGCCCAGTTGACTGGTAAAGAAGCGACAGCGGAAGTAGCATCAAATATAAAGATAGTATCGGTTATAGGTAACAGCGATGGTACTAACATTACAAACTTTACGGTAGCAGTCCAAACCGCTGCTGGTGGAACAGATATAGACTTTACCAGGGTTGTTATTAAATATATTGATTCCTCTGGTCCAACAGATACAATGAAATACAATTCGAACTATTCGATCAGTCCGAATGCAACTTTATTTACAGTTAATGATAGCAGCGCAAGCCCCGTTGTGAATCCAGTGGTGTCGCCAGGTGAACTTGGAATAGTTAAAATTGTTCCAACCCGTGCATTGGCCCCCAGGGGAAAAGCTACAATTCAGTTTATTCCTGAGACAGGCACAATGGTTGTCAAGGAAGTAGTTGCTCCTGCAACCTTTAAGGGGTCATTCATTCAGCTATTCCCCTGAAAAAGGGGAATTTTTTCCCCTAAAAGATGGAGTAAAATTATGAAAGCAAACCAAAAATTCCTGAAGGACAATGAAAGAGGTGATATAGGAGTCGGCACTTTGATCATCTTCATAGCAATGGTGCTTGTAGCTGCAGTAGCTGCCACTGTTTTGATATACACAACAGGATCGCTTCAGCAGAAAGCAACAAAGACCAGCAAAGAGGCGACGCAACAGATATCATCGAATATCATTGTGGAACAGGTCCTGGGTGACAGGTCTACTAATATAAGTAGTAACATAGGTTCTATACTGGTTAGGATCAAACCGGATGTAGGAACTACATCTATCGACCTGAGGCAGGTCATTGTGACGATTATGGATTCTTCCCAGCGTTACGATCTTAATTATGGAAATTATACTGCAACTGCAGTCCGTGATGAAGATTTATCATTTACTAACACTACACCGGTACTTAACAGTGGAGATTTGATAGAGATAGCGGTAAGTCAGTCTGCAATATCAGCCATTACCTTAGCCCCAAGAAAAACATTCTGGCTATCTTTAAACCAGGAACTTGGACAGGCAGTAAATCTTGAAATAGCAACACCAAATTCGTTCGGAGTAAACAGGTACGTCCGACTATATCCATAACAGCTGAGGCATAGAATGGGATTTTCAACCTCTGCTGTTGTGGTTATTTTTTTCGCATCAGTAATGTATATGGTTTCAATGTTTTATCCCCTCTATGATATGTCAAATAAACAGGTTCAAGAGGCTGAAAAAATTTCAAATGAACTATGGAATGAAAAATTGAATACAAAAATAGTAATAACGAATCGGGTTGGAAACGACCTTACAATCTATAACAATGGAACTACGACTCTTGATTCAAGGAAGATCAATGTAATTATTGATGGGAATATCAAATCCACTCCCCCTGTAAGTCCTGGCGGTGTATGGCCGCCAAAGACATCCATTAATGTGGATATCGTTGATGCAGGTGGAAGAGTTAAAATTGTAACCGCAAACGGCGCAGCAGATTATTCAGTACCATAGGAGGCAAGAATGGGCGCAGGTGCATCCGCAACCCAGATGGTTTTCTTCATAACATCTGTCATAATCGCATTAAGTGTAGTAGGAGCCATATTCATGAACATCCAGTCCCTCTCATCGGCTGTAATTATTAGCAGTAAGACACTGACAGAGCAATTAAAAACGGACATTACAGTGATCAACGACCCCGAAATCATTCCTAATTCCAGTGGAATATATTATACATTTTATGTAAAAAACACAGGGGTACAAGAACTCGGCACCAAATATATAAATGTGATAATAGACGGAAATATCATTTCGGATAATGATCTTAATAAAACGATAATAGAAGGCGGCCAGACATGGCTCACAGGAGACGTTTTGCAGATAAACACCACCGTAACACTCACAGCAGGCAATCATAATCTAAGAGTCATCACAAGTAGTGGAATTGAAGATACATTTTCATTCAGGACAACATAACTATGGCAGGATATACTTTTATTCTTGACAGGGACGAATTAAACCAAATGCTTGGCGGCGGTTTCCCTAAAGGTTCATTTATTATGATCGATGGTCCAAGCGGAAGCGGAAAAAGCGCCCTTTGCCAGAGATTCGCATTCGGACTTCTTGATAACAAAACAACTGTTACTCATGTATCCACCCAGCTGACAACCAAGAATTTCATCCGCCAGATGAATTCCCTTGATTATCCTATCGGCATCAGGCTTCTAAAAGGAGAATTATTGTATATTCCTGTTTTTCCATTGTTGAAAGAATCCAAGCCCAGGATAGATTTTATCCAGCGTTTAATGAGTGCAGAAGTTCTATTTGAAAAGAACGTAATTATCATTGATACTCTTTCCGCTCTCATAAGATATGGCACGGATGCCGAGAAGAGCCTTGAACTCATTTCTTTTTTCAAAAAATTGACCGGTATGCAAAAAACCATTATTATCACAATGGACTGCACCGAAATGCCCCAAAATGTAGTGAACGAATTTAAAGATGCGGCTGAAATATTAATAACACTGAAAATGCGCCAGATGGGAACTGAAATATTAAGGACTATGATGATAAATAAATATTCACGTCCCGAGATCCAGGTTGCAGCAATGATAGGTTTCAAGGTCGAAGCGAAAAGCGGTGTTATGATAAACATTTCTGGAGTTTCATAAGGGAGGGGGTCATCATGGATGATAAATTCGAAGAAGCCATGAAAAGAAATCCGCATCTAGCTGAATATGTGGAGAACTGCAAAAAAGAAAGCGGTGTTATGCCGGACTTTTTTCCCAAGTTATCCCGTGATATTACAGATATCCCTGTCCTGAATATCATTTATCCGGTGGGGGATCCGATATTTATCCACCTGAAGGGAGATAAAGTATCAAGGACAACCGCATATATAGCAATTGAGCCTGCCTTATTGCCAGAGGAATCAAAAAAATATAAGCTGATAATGGATTCGATCCTTGAAAAAGCCGCAGATGAAATTGTTCCTGAGAACGAAGACCAGTTACGAAAGTTAATAATGAAACTGTTTAATGAATCCGTGCAGATCCAGGGCAGTTTTGCGCCGACAAGTATATTAGACAAGCTTCTTGGTGTAAAGCTTGTTTCCTTATCCCAGCTGGAATATGATAAAATATCTTATTTCCTGGACAGGGATATTATTGGCCAGGGTCCGATAGAGCCGTTGATAAGAGATCCCTATCTTGAGGATATTCACAGTATAGGAGTAAGCGGGGTTTATATTGTGCATAAGATACTGGCGATGCTCACGACCAATCTTTCCTTTGGCAGTGCGGAATACTTGAGCCGCTGGCTTCATACCATGGGTGAGCGTATCGGCAAGCCTGTGAGTGATGCGCGTCCCATAATCGACGGGTCTCTTACTGATGGCACAAGGATCGCTGCTATTTACAGCACTGATGTTAGTAAAAGAGGTTCCAGTTTCACCATGAGAAAATTCATGGAAATTCCGGCAAGCATTCCCCAGCTTATAAAGTGGGGAAGTGTTGATGCTAACCTGTGTGCCTACCTGTGGCTTTTGCTTGAGAACCAGATGAGCATATTTTTCAGTGGTGAAACAGCAAGCGGAAAGACAACAATGCTTAACGCTGCATTGCCATTTATCAGCAGCAGATCAAAGATGTATACAGTAGAGGATACGGCTGAAGTACTTCCTCCACAGCCAGCATGGCAGCAATTGATCACAAGGCTGGATGGCCCGGTAGAATCGCAGGTTGATACATTCACTCTTCTTAAAGTAGCCCTGAGGTCAAGACCAAACTATATCATTGTGGGTGAGATCAGGGGTGCTGAAGGGGCGGTGGCATTCCAGGCGATGCAGACAGGACATGCTGTTCTTGCCACATTCCATGCCTCATCGGTCAAGAAACTTCTCCAGCGCCTTACAGGGACACCCATCAATATCCCGCCAACATTTGCGGATAACCTCAATGCGGCTTTGATCCTCCAGGCAATATATCGGAAAGGCAAATATTTGCGAAGATGCACTTCGGTTGATGAAATTGAAGGGTATCTGGAAGAAGCGGGAGGTGTAATAACCCGTGCCGTTTTCGAGTGGGATTTTACCAATGACAAGCATCGGTTCAGGGGCATGAATAATAGTTTTCTCCTGGACAGGATAGCTGTGAAGCAGGGGTACGATGATAAGCGCCTGATATATGATGAACTTTCACTGCGCGCAAAGATACTTACAAGGATGGTTGAAGAAAATATCCTGGATTATTATAAAGTAAGGGATATAATATGGGCTTTCCAGGACAGGGGTCTTGAAGGCATTCCTTTTGAGGTATGAACTATGAATCCAAAAGTCATATTTCATTGCCTTGGAATGTCGCAACAAAATTATTTCAAAAAATTTGTGATCCCTGTCCTTATCCTGGCAATTTTATTTCCTGTAATAATTATACTTCTTGTTCCCTCTATTTTACAAGGGGCCATGGTGATCGGGATTATATTAGTCCCGCTGGCTCTTTTTTCCATTGTGATCATATACCCCATATCAAGTCTTGAAGGCAAAAAGAAAGATATTGATAATAATATGCATTATTATATAACTCATATGGGAGTTCTTGCAACCTCCCAGATGTCAAGGATCGACCTGTTGCTGAAGCTGTCACATACTGAAGCGTATGGTTACCTGGCCAAAGAAACCGGAAGAATATATGCTCTTGTATTCTACTGGCATGTAAGTTTCCCTGTAGCATGCAGGTTCATAGGGAACAGGACGCCTTCGGTATTGTTTGCTGATTTTCTTGACAGGCTGGCACATTCGGTGCAGGCAGGACAGCCATTTGAGGATTTCGTAATATCAGAACAAACAGTCGTCATGAACGATTTCGTGACAATGTACCAGGACTCTTTAAATTCCATCGATATGGTAAAGGAAATGTTCGTTTCCATGTGCATGTCCCTTATTTTCATTGTCGCTTTTGCTATAATTATGCCCATAATTACAGGCGTGGATTCCATATTACTTCTTGGTGGCGCCATAGCCATATTTGTAGTAACGGAATTAGTCATATTGCTGTATGCAAGATCAAAAGTGCCTGCTGACAGGATATGGCATACTCTGAATATTGAGACTGTTGCTGACAGGAGAATTAAATGGTCAATGCCCGTTTCTTTATTTCTTTGTATGGTCGTAACAGGGGCTGTATTGTTATTCACTCAACTTCCTACAACAATAATGTTCGCACTCTCACTAACACCCTTGTTACTGACTGGATTAATAGCCCGTCATGAAGAAGATAAAATAAAGCGATTTGATAATAATTTCGGCGCATTCATACGTTCTCTTGGCGGTGCGGCAGGAACAAGAAGCGGTCTTATCCTTGAATCATTAAAAGAATTGATCGGGCATGATTTCGGTCCTCTTTCGGGAAATATAAATAACCTGTATAAGAGACTTAAAACCAGGCTCAATACCGCGCGATCCTGGGAGCATTTTGCGGCAGGAACTGGAAGTAATCTAATAGAACGCTTTGCAACGATGTTCGTTGAAGGAACGAATGTCGGTGGAAAACCTACAGTTATCGGGGATATTATCAGTAAAAATTTCATGGCTATCCTTTCAATGAGGAAATTGAGATACAGCAGCGCTTCAAGTCTTATAGGTGTGTTATACGGTATGACTGCGGGAATAGCGGCAACAATGTTCCTTGCCCTGTCCATAATAGCAATGCTTGCTAAACTATTCTCAAATGTATCCCTTCCTGAGATCGACATAGGGATATCGATAGCAGCAATAGGCGCCAGCAATATCCCCCTGATGACTTCAATGCTGATGGTAATGATGGTATGTCATTCATTGATATCTGCAATGCTTATCAGGGTTGTTGACGGCGGACATCATTTTAACACATATACTCATTTTGTGGGGCTTGTGTGGATATCAGCATTGACCGCGGAATTAACTTTGCAGGGAATGGGGCCGCTGTTGGGATTGTGATTTTGTTGTATCACACAAATATCACACCTTTGTTTATAGAGGTGTGGTTGGAATTAACCTGTATATGGCTGGAAAAATATTGCTAATAGATGATGCAGCATTCATGAGAATGATGCTTAAAAAAATAATTGCACCGACTGGAAATGAAGTTGTTGAAGCAGTCGATGGTTCAGACGGGGTAGCCAAATATAAGGAACAAAAACCAAATCTTGTATTCCTGGATGTGGTAATGCCAAATCTGGACGGGATTGAATGTTTAAAACAGATAATGGCACATGACACTAATGCGAAAGTAATTATGTGCAGCTCGATCGGGCAGCAGACAGTGGTGAATGATGCGATCAAAATTGGCGCAAGGGATTTTATTATAAAGCCATTTGATGCTGCAAAAGTATTGGAAGCAGTTTCCAAGAATCTTTAATCGGGTCAACGTATGCCCCGAATAAAAGTGCTTGTCGTGGATGATTCTGCTTTTATGCGTAAGATCATCACTGATATTCTAGCCTCATCGTCCGAAATAGAAGTAATTGGCAAGGCGAAAAACGGGCAGGAAGCAATAGAAAAGGTCACCCAGCTTCGACCAGATGTAGTAACTATGGATATAGAAATGCCAGTTCTTGGTGGTTTGCAGGCCCTGGGTTATATAATGAGTGAGTGTCCCACTCGCGTAATAATGCTTACAGCGGCAGAATCAAAACACGGGGATCTCACAATGACGGCTTTTCAGTATGGTGCGGTTGATTTCATTCAAAAACCTTCGGGAAGTATAAGTCTTGACATGGAAAAGATAAAAGATGACCTTATACGGAAAGTGTTAGCAGCTGCGCATGTTGATATTCATAAACTTGTTTTCATTGAGGAAAAATTGATAAAAAAGGAGAAAATAGCTCCTATCCAAAAAATCAGGACAAAAAAAATCGTGATAATAGGCACATCTACAGGCGGCCCCAGGGCTTTGCAGCAGGTCATACCTCTTTTACCAGGTGATTTCAGGGTTCCGATACTTGTCGTTCAGCATATGCCCGCCGGATTCACAAAATCCCTTGCAGAGAGGCTGAATTCCCAATCCCTGTTGCGGGTCAGGGAAGCTGAAGAAGGGGATATTATCCAAACCGGGACGGTTTTAATTGCGCCGGGGGACTTTCATATGGTAGTAAAGCAGCAAAAAATAGACGGTGAACTCAGGGAGGTAATCGGGCTCACAAAGGGGGAAAGAGTACAGGGAGTACGGCCTTCTGTTGATGTTCTTCTTGAGTCGGTTGCGAAAATTTACGGACAGAATTCAATTGGTGTAATTCTTACTGGAATGGGTTCTGATGGTTCTGATGGTATAAAGAAACTCAAGTTGGCGGGTGGAAAAGTGATCGCTGAGGATGAATCAACATGCGTGGTGTATGGTATGCCCAGGTCTGTGATCGAACAAAAACTGGCCGATTATATTTTACCAATACATAAAATTGCCCAGATCATAACGGAAATCGCTTAGAGGATATAATTATGGATGATATGTCTGAATATAAAGAAATGTATGCGGTTGAATCCGCGGAACACCTTCAATCAATGAATGAGGCACTTTTGAGTCTTGAGAAAGACCCGAAAAACAGTGAAACTATAAACGTGATGTTCAGGGCAGCCCATACTCTCAAAGGCATGTCTGCTACCATGGGTTATTCCAATATCAAAGAGCTCACGCATAATATGGAAAACCTGATGGACAGGGTGCGAAAAAATGAAATTACACTTGATTCCTCCTCAATAGATGTCCTTTTTGAATGTCTTGATGCCCTTGAAAAAATGGTTGAAAACCCGGAAAAATCCTCTGAATTTGACGTCTCTGATCTTATCACAAAAATATCAAAATCAGAAGGGAAAGAACCTGCATTGGATTTATCTAAAAAGGAGCAAGCCGGTTCAATTGGGAATATTACAGATCATGAAATAGCAAGTGACGCTTCACCTTCTGAAAAACCAGAAATCGCAAAGATATTGGAAAAATCTGAAACCGGATGCAATATTTTTGAAGTATCGGTAACGCTTCATGAATCATGCATGCTCAAGTCTGCCCGGTCAACCGTAGTAATGAGAAACTTATCAGAACTTGGCGAGATCCTTGAGACAAATCCACCAGTCAAAGACCTCGAGGATGAGAAGTTCGACCGGGAATTCAAGTTAATCATTTCAACAAAGGAAGATGCCAAAAAAATAGAAGATGCTGCTAAAAAAGTATCCGAGATATCAAAAGTTGAGGTAAAACCTCATATAGGCGGGAAGGAGAAAATAAAGGCCGAGGATAAAACATGCACGACCGAAGGCAGCAAGACATCGATAAAAAGCGTACAGAGCGTGCGGGTAAGCATAGAACGTCTCGATTCACTGATGAACCTTGTAGGAGAACTGATCATAAACAAGATACGATTGATGCAGCTTGCAAGCACACATAAATTGGATGTTCTTGAAGAGACGCTTGCAAGTCTTAACCGCCTTACGAACGACCTGCAAGAGGAGATAATGGCATCAAGGATGGTGCCTATCGAGCAGATATTTAACAGGTTCCCAAGAATGATAAGGGATCTTGCGAAAAAAGAGGAAAAAGATATTGATCTTGTTTTGGAGGGCGGGGATATTGAACTTGACCGCACTGTGCTTGATGAGATAGGTGATCCGCTTGTTCATATCCTGAGAAATTGCGTAGATCATGGTATAGAATTACCCCAAGTCAGGAAACAATGCGGTAAGAAACCCAAAGGAACAATAATATTGACCGCGCGGCGTGAGAAAAACCATGTAGTCATTGAGGCCAAGGATGATGGTAAAGGGATCGATCCGCAAAAAATGAGGGATTCAGCAGTAAAGAAGGGATTAATGTCCCAGGAAGAGGCAGCCAAACTTTCAGATACAGAAGCCATAAACCTCTCATTCCTGCCAGGATTTAGCACTGCTGAGAAAGTCACTGATATTTCAGGACGTGGAGTTGGGATGGATGTCGTGAGGACTAAGATAGGCGGCATGGGGGGTTCAATTAAACTTGATTCTATCGTAGGAAAAGGAACAACTATCAAACTCAAGCTTCCATTAACTGTCGCAATTATCCATTCGCTGATGGTAAAAGTGGGAACGGATATCTATGCGATACCAATTACCAATGTAATAAGAGACCTGTCAATCAAAAAGGAGCAAATAAAGACAATAAAAGGCGAAGAAGTGATATTAATCCGGGGTGAAGTCCTTCCTCTGGTGCGGCTGCATAAGCTCTTTGACATAAAAAGCAATGGTTCAAACGAACTCCTCGTAGTGGTCGTGGAACGCGCAGGAAATAACATCGGACTTGTTGTTGACCAGGTTATCGGACAGCAGGAAGTTATTATAAAGAACCTTGATAATAATATATTAAAAGGCGTAAAAGGATTTGCAGGCGCTACAATACTGGGTGACGGCAACGTGGCGTTGATACTTGATGTGGGGACATTACTATGATGAATTTAACAACACAGGCAACTGGTTTAACAACTAGTATACATGAAGATGAAACTGAATTTACAGAATTGAAGACGATCATTAAACGAAAAATAGGGTTCAATTGTGAAGACTACAAACAGGCGCATTTAAAAAGACGGCTGGCTGTGAGGCTTCGAGTTACAAAATCAAACTCCTATAAGGAATATTCTGATATACTTTTAAAAAACGCCGAAGAAGAAAAGCAATTAAAAGAAACCTTGACAGTAAATGTCACAGAATTGTTCAGGAATCCGGAAATGTATGAATCTGTCAGGATAAATGTGCTGCCGGAATTGATAAAAAGCAAGGGCGAGAACCGGGTATTAAAGATATGGAGCGCAGGATGCTCAAACGGGGAAGAAGCAAGTTCTATCGCCATAATGCTAAGAGAATTTCTGGGGGCATCTTTTAAGAGATATAATATTTCTATCCAATGTACGGACATCGATGAAGATTCTCTGGCAAAAGCAGAAAAGGCAACATTTACTACTAAATCACTTGAAAAAATAAGTGCGGACAGGGTTGATCGGTTTTTTGTTAAGAATGATAACAGTTACACGCTAAATGATGAGCTAAGGAAGCTCTTAAAAGTGAAACGGCACGATATGATCTCAGGCCCGAAAATGTCAGGTTTTGACCTGATATATTGCAGGAATGTCACAATATATTTTGAGCAAAAATTACAGGAAGTTTTGTACCAGAATTTCTATAATGCATTAAATGAAGGGGGATATTTTGTCATGGGAAAGACTGAATCCTTAGTCGGACCCGCGGGGCGCATGTTTAAAGCTGTTGACCTGAAAGAAAGAATATACCAGAGAAAGGAGAAATTATGACGAATGGAAAAACGCTTACGGATTTTCAAAAAGATGCGCTAACAGAAGTGGGGAATATCGGGATAGGACATGCTACAACTTCTCTTTCCCAGATGGTTAATAAAAAGGTATGGATATCTATCCCTGATATGAAACTGCTTCCTTTGATTGAAGTGCCGGCACTGGTAAAAAATGAAGATCCGGTAGTCGGAGTTATACTTCAACTCACAGGCGATGCAAAGGGATTTCTCTTGCTATTGCTGTCAAAAACCACTGCAAAAATGTTGATCAAATTAATAATTGGTGAATCCGATGAGACAAAAGGATTTGATGAAATGGAAGTATCTGTCCTAAAGGAACTGGCAAATATTATGGGAGGCACATATATAAGCGCTCTTTCAAATTTCCTTTCTATAAAGATAGGGCTTTCCGTCCCTTCACAGGCATATGACATGTCAGATGCAATTATTGACCAGGTATTGGGTCTTATGAGTCCGGATGTCAATGATGTGTTGTTCCTTAAAACAGAATTTACTATTAATGAAGAAAAGATCGATGGTAAAATACTGATATTTACAGACGCAGATTCTCTAAAAAATATGCTTGATGCCATCAACAAGCTGGTTTAGCGGCAGGGAGTTATATTTTTTTATAAATTGGTTGGATGCTAAGCGGTTTAAGTCTATGATTATAATAAACATAATAACAAAGATAGCTTTATACCCTGTCTAAGTAATATGGAATAGAATATGGATACAAATCAAGAAAAAATAATTATAGGAATTGCGGATTATGTTGTTATCCATAACCCGGCGGTTCTTGTGACTATAGGGCTTGGCTCTTGTGTAGGGATCTCAATTCGCGATCCTGTAGCAAGATTCGGTGGCATGGCACACATTCTTCTCCCCAGCATCAAGGAATCGAATAATAAGGATAAACCTTTGAAATTTGCTGATTCAGCTATCGAGATAGTAGTTGATAGCCTGCTCAAGAAAGGATGCGCAAAAACCAGGTTAGAAGCAAAAATAGCTGGCGGGGCAAGTATGTTCAGTTTTGGCACTAATACTATGAATATCGGGGAAAGAAATGTTGAAGCTGTAAAACAAAAACTAAAAGAAATGAATATCCCGTTACTGGCAAGCGATACTGGCTCAAATTACGGGAGGACGATCGAATTCAATATCGCCACAGGTGTCATGTCAGTAAAAAGCGCTTTTAATGGAATTAAAGAGATTTAGTCTTGTAATGCTTAAATAGTAAATGTAATCATATGCTTACAATATGGAAACCAACCGATCGGATTTCTTGAAGCATGCTGCAAGACATTTATTAAGGGAGGAAGCTCCTGAAATACCTGATTTGATCATGAGATTACAGTTACAGGCAAGAGATAAACATATTTCTAAAGATAAAGTACTAAAAGATATTCGTAATGTGCGTCATCAACTCTATTCGGAGTCGTTTAGCGATGAATAAATTTTTTCTTGATACGACCATTAGTATTTGCTAATAATATCTAGATACACACCTTGACCCAACGCTAAGATGGGCGGGTAAAACCTAACATCTATCTTTTGAAATTCCTACAGTTTCGTTCCACGTCCATGAGCGCATAGACCCGCTCACCATCATATAATCAACACGAAAGCGCGGAAGCGGCATCGAGAGCCAGAAGTCGCTGTTTGAGTTCACAGAGGAGAACCCGCCGCTTCGAGAGGCTAACGAGTCTGCAAACACATGACAATTAGTATATCAATATTATATTATAGTTTATGAATGATAATATTTTTCATTCCAAAAGGCAACACTTATATAAAAAGTGAATCGTCTATTTAATAAAAATGGTTATCATGATATCTTCTCGTGCCGAACTCCATAAGTTGATGGAAAAAACAATCAATAAAAATCTACAGTCAATGGAAGAGCGTGGGGAATATCAAGAGTATGCAGTTAAAACCAATATTATTGAATCAAACTGCTCCATAAAGGATATTCCTCTTTCATTTGCTGATTACACTCTTGAAATAAAACCAACTGAAGATAAGTTCTTATATATTATAATTGCAAAAAAAGGATCTGAAAAAATACTGCTTTATCTTGATACTTTCTTTAAGAGATTCTGGAAACTCTATAACATTGAAGAAAGTCTTACAATCAATAGATTCATCGAACAGTTTACAAACACTCTTCTTAAAGTTGATTCTCTATGGATGCCTTATCAGATGTTGAATAACTTTGAAAAGGATTATATCAACATTGGTTTCTCTATAAAATTCAAGCAAGAGATTTTGAAGGATGAAGAGCTTTCTGAAGATGATATTTCTCAACTCACTATGAGGTTATGGTCAAAAGGTTCCTTACCTACAAAAAGTCTCATTAATCTCCTGCAAGAGAATAATTATCCAACTACAAAAACTTCAACACGGTTATTAAATAAGAAGGATGATGAAATAAAGTTCCTTGATGAGGTTTTTTATGACGGGAAAGTCACAGTCAGCAAAGGAACAGATATTGAAGAACACATCCATTTTGTAGATGATATTATTGATAGTTATTCTGAAAAAATGACGCAAATAGAAGATAATAGAATGTATCTTGAATCATCATTTGGAGGCTTCAAGAATAATGGCTATCCATTTGAGATAAAATTCTCAAAAAGCCAGAATATAGAAAGAATCTCAGAAAAGTTGATAAATTCAACATCACCATTTAGGCTTTGGGGAGTTATTCATGATAAATATGATGATTTTCTAAGGATCGCTGGAGTGGATACTCATACAGGCGATAAATTCAACATGGATCTTATGCCTGATCATGCAAGGGTATATCTTCCTAAAGAGGCTTGCGGCAATGTAATATTTAGATTATTTACAAATATCCAGCACTCGCTTGATCCAGGGGTGATGATCAGCGATGAGCACGGAAGTGTCTTTTGATCATCTGGATGTGATCAATTCAGTTCTTAGCCTTGCTTTCAATCTCGAATCATATCCAAATCATCTTTATAAAGCAGGATATCATATTTCAAGAATCGAACCACAATTCAATGTCAATGGAACTCTAAATCCTGATATTTTTTTCATATCCGACGAGAGGGGATTATTTTGTGAATGCAAAAGTGATGAGTATTTTATAGGAAATAATCTTAAACAGTATCAGAAAATTACTATTCGAAACCTTGTTGAAAAAGGTATTGATGTCCCTAAAGAGGAAATGGAATTTGATGTGGGGATATTTGGAAAAGAGAATATCGAATCTTTAAAAGACAGACTTGCGGAGAAAGGAATAACCTATCCACAAGTGGTTATTGATGAATTTATTCAGAAAAGATATGGGGATGATTTTAAAGATCCTGTTCTTCGAGAATTGTTCAGCGAACCAGTAAAAATCAATAGTAAACCACTTCTCATAATAAAATTTGTAGAAGATAGTCCTTTTAAGAAAATCGCACCATTCATATTCAATACATTAATGTCAAGATCAGTATCCAGACGTACAACTTTCACTTCAAGGGAATTAACTGAAGAATCTCTGGGAGAAATCTGGGATCATCTTGATAAGGATTTGCAAAAATCCTTAAATGGAAAAATAAGACGATTTTTGAAACATTGTAAAAGTCATGAATTAAATGATTATCTCAGCAATAGAGAAGATGTCTGGATTATTGAAATAAATGAGCATTGGAAAAGCAGGAAAAAATTCAGCGATGATTGTAATCGTTTGATGGGAAATCTGAGTCAAAAAATATTATTTGATTTTGGATTTGAAGAAGAAAATGAGTAGAAGGATATAAATGTCCAAAATCCCTAAATCCGAAAAGAAATCCATCGAACAATATGACCACAAGGGCAAAGAACGATGCAATAACCCGCCCGTCGGTCTTGTAACCCCTGACACCGACCGCGAAACCGGAAAAAAGACCTATTCCTATGATCCACATCTTGACCCCGCGCTCATCTGGGCAGGGAAAACCGAACACACCTCATTCGACATCCCCACAGTCTCCCTCCACGTCCATGAGCGCATAGACCCGCGCACGATCATCGAATCCGTGAGAAGGCGTGGAAACGGTGTCGAGCGCCAGAAGTCGCTTTTTGAGTTCACAGAGGAAAATCCGCCGCTGCGAGAGGCTATCGAGTTCTACAAACACAGGCACAACTGGTCAAACCGCATGATAGCGGGTGATTCGCTTCTTGTGATGAACTCGCTGATCGAGAAAGAAGGGATGGCTGGCAAAGTACAGATGATCTATATCGACCCGCCTTACGGTATCAAGTACGGCTCCAATTTCCAGCCTTTCGTGAACAAACGCGAGGTGAAGGACGGGAAGGACGAAGACCTGACGCAGGAGCCTGAGATGATAAAGGCTTTTCGTGATACATGGGAGCTTGGGATACATTCGTATCTGACCTATTTGAGGGACAGGCTGCTGCTGGCGCGGGAGTTGTTGACCGAGAGCGGGAGTGTTTTTGTGCAGATAAGCGATGAGAATGTGCATCTGGTAAGGAATTTGATGGATGAGGTGTTCGGGGTGAGGAATTTTGTTAGTTTAATTTATTTCAGTACTACGGGGGGTTTTTCGGCTAATGGTATCAGTCGTGTAGGCGATTATCTTGTTTGGTATTCAAAGAAATTGCAAGATTTGAAATATAATCAACTTTTTTTACCTAAAGAAAACCTTGAAAAAGGCGATTCAGCCTATAAAAATATTGAATTAGCGAATGGAACAAGACGTCCGATGACAAAAGAGGAAAAGGATAGTTCAGTATCAATTCCTAATAATTCGAAAATATATCGTCTTGATAATTTACAAAGTCAAGGGAATTCAAGTCAAGATACACCTTTTGAATTTGAAGGAGTTGTTTATCGTCCAAATCCAAATAGCCATTGGAAGGCTAATTATCCTGATGGAATGGAGCGATTGAAAAATGCAGGAAGAATTGAAAAATTTGGCAATACATTGAGTTATGTGAGATTTCTAAATGACAATATAGTTAATCCATTGACTAATTCATGGATGGATACAAGTTTTGCTGGTTTTGCTTCGGATAAGAAGTATGTTGTCGAGACAAACACCAAAGTCATAGCTCGCTGCCTCCTCATGACCACAGACCCCGGCGACCTCGTGCTTGACCCCACATGCGGCTCTGGCACGACCGCCTATGTCGCAGAGCAGTGGGGACGGCGCTGGATAACGTGCGATACCTCGCGCGTGGCTGTTGCGCTTGCAAAACAGCGCCTCATGACTGTGAGTTTTGATTATTATAAACTGGCGTATCCTGACGAGGGGGTAGGTTCGGGATTCAAATATAAAACCGTGCCGCATATAACGCTAAAGAGCATTGCCACAAATGAGCCTTCGGAGCAGGAGACGCTGTATGACCAGCCGCTTGTGGATAATGCAAAGGCTCGCGTCAGCGGACCCTTTACGGTTGAGGCTGTGCCTGCGCCTGTGGTCAAGCCGCTCTCTGAGATCAAAACTGAGGCGCAGCCTGCTGATGTGTCTGTGGCGCGCTCTGGTGAGACGCTGCGACAGAGCGAGTGGAGCGCAGAGCTTTTAAAATGCGGCATCAGAGGAAAGAACGGGCAGTACATCCAGTTCTCGCGGGTTGAACCTCTTGCAGGCACGCGGTGGCTGCATGCGGATGCTGAGACAAAACCAAATGAACTGGGGGCAGCCACCGTAAAGGAAGGCGCCGCATCGTATGTGCAGCGTGCTGTCATATCATTCGGGCCTGAACATGCGCCTCTGGAACGTCGCCAGGTGGAACTGGCATGGGAAGAGGCACGAACGCTTTTTCCGCGTCCGGGAATGATTATTTTTGTTTCCTTCCAGTTCGATCCTGAAGCTGCAAAAGACATAGATGAGACTGACCCGCAAAAGGTGGGAATGACATTCCTGAAAGTCCAGATGAACACAGACCTTCTCACGGATGATTTGAAGAAAAAGCGCGCAAGCAACGAAAGCTTCTGGCTTATAGGTCAGCCTGATGTGAAATTAGAGAGAATAAAGGATGAAAAGGGCAGGGACAGATACCGCGTTGAAGTCCTGGGTTTTGATTATTACAATACAAAAACAGGTGCGATAGAATCAGGAGGCACGGAAAAGATCGCAGTTTGGATGCTGGATACAGATTATGATGGACGAAGCCTTTTCCCGCAGCAGGTATTCTTCCCGATGGCGGGTGAGAAAGATGGATGGGCGAGGCTTGCAAAGAACCTGAAAGCTGAAATAGACGAGGAACGCATTGAAGCTTATCGTGGTACAGTCTCCCTGCCATTTGATGCCAGGAGGAACGGGCGAATCGCGGTCAAGATCGTGGATGATAGGGGGATCGAGAGTTTGAAGATAGTTGAGGTGAAGTGAAGTGAAGGGAGAGTTTAATAGCAGAATTAAGATAGATGAAATGTGAGTTGATCAAATGCTTCCAGAAAACATTGAACATAAATTAATATCAGAATTAAAAAACAAATTCCATGATGAACTTCACAGCATTGTTTTATTCGGCTCATATGCAAGAGGGACAGCTCAAAAATATTCTGACATCGATATCCTCATAATTCTGAACAGGAAATTTACAGATTGGACGGAGCGAATGAACCTTGAAATAGAACTTCGAAAAAAGCTTTACCGCACAGTCGGTCAGGTTTCTCCAAAAACGGCATCAATCGATGAACTGAATGAAGCGCTGGAGAATTTTAATCCGCTCATACTCAATATCCTCAATTATGGCCTCCCTTTATTCGATGACGGCAGCTTCAATAAACTAAAAGATCATTTTAGATACATAGTACCTGGAAAGGTTGTGCAGCGTGCAGAACACTGGGAGGTCGTGGCTTGAATCAGAACTTTGACATAGCAAAAGCATATCTTATCGAGGCAAACAACGATTTTGATGTTGTTTCTCTACTTATTGAAAATAATAAATTCAGTATAGCTGTATTCCATGCCCAGCAGGCTGTAGAAAAATTGCAAAAAGCATGCCTTGCAGCAGAGGGGGAAATAGGGATATATAAACATGAAATTTTCTCTTTTTTTCTTAACGCTTTTAAAAATAAAATCGAAATTGAAACAATGGCGCTTCTTGAAGAAGCTGTCGTTCCTCTTGAAGAAAATTGGGCAATATCAAAATATCCTGACTGGAGGGTAAAACCGATATGGATACCTTCCCAGCGATACAATCATGATAACGCAAGAATGAATGAAACGAGAATGCAATCGGTTTTTGATATTCTAGTGCCTTTTTTGAAAATAAATTATGATATCGAAGTATGATTTATATGAAAGCATCGAACAGATGGGATTTATTGGAAAACAAACCTCAGATAATGGCGCCCAGAGTCGCGCTTCTGGGCGTCATCATCTGCGGTTAATATTCGTTTCATTTAGTGATATAACCCTGAAAATTCAATTGAAACTATCCCTTGCGTCATTTTCGCAATCTGTGTTCCATCATGGGGTGTATTATCATTCTGAGAAGATAATCCTGAATACATAGGAGATTTATGAAATCCACCATCGACCGCCTCATAATAAACTCACCCTATGAAGAACCCGCCCATTACTGGAGCTATGACCGGGAAACACGCTTTTTCTCTCTCAAAGACGGCAGGCGCCCGGCAGGATATATTGTTGCAACCGAAAATTCAAAAGCTTTCGATGACCCCGGAAAATTCATAGAAATACCTCTTGTCAATAAGATCCGCCAGCGTGTAAAAGCATGGAGCGCCGAATATTCAGGCGTCACCGGGATCACAAAAAGGCTGCTTGAGCACTGGCGAAATCCAGAAGAAAGGGAACACCGCCGCTTTTTCTTTTGCCAGCTTGAAGCCATTGAAACGCTCATCTGGCTCACAGAAGCCCCTGAATCGGAAAAAGTTGGTATTGAAATACCCTCAGATGGCGGTTTGTTCGGGCGCCTGTGTTCCAAAATGGCGGCTTTGGAACATGGCAATGGGCAGTATCAAAAGATCCCGCCGATGTCGCCGGTATCATAAATACTATTTTTTTAGCGTGTCAACCTGCTGTTTTGTCCTGATTAGGCAGACTAACTATTCCTAATCAGTGATGGCTTTCGTGCCCTTCATCATGCAAAACACATTCGGCACATTCGAATTGCAATGTAGTGTGAAGTATCTGGAACCTGTCTTTGACGGTTTTGTTTATATTGCTTATTAATATCTCTGTCTGCTGCACATGTATCCTGTCCACAAGCACATGCGCGCTCATGGCATGGATATTGGAACAGATGCTCCAGATATGGATATCATGGATTCCTTTTACGCCGTCTATTTCCATCAATACTTTTGTAAGAGTATCGGCATCAACGTGCCGGGGAGCAAATTCAAGAAGTATCCTGACTGAGCCGGTAACAAGCGTAAACGCCCCGTAAAGAAGCATTGCGCCGATGGCGATACTAAGCACAGGATCAACAACAGTCTTTCCGGTGAATATGATAACCACAGCTCCGGCTATCACTGCTATGGATGCAAGAGCGTCTCCTATTACATGGAGGTATGCCCCTTTTATATTCAGGTCATGATGCCCGTGCAATTTCAAAGCCACCCACGCATTGACCGCAAGTCCGATCGTTGCTATCACAAGCATTTCCTGGCCCTTTACTGCAGGCGGATCCAGTATCCTTCCATATGCTTCATAAAAGATGAAAACTGCAATCCCTATGATCGTTAATCCATTGATAAGGGCGGCAAATATCTCAAATCTGTGATACCCGAATGTCATATTGCTGTTTGACGGGCGGGCTGATATTCGTATGGCTCCGTAGGTGAGAAGTAAGGCTATAACATCCATTAATACATGGGCTGAGTCAGAAAGGAGAGCCAGGCTGTTTGACAATATCCCTCCTGCTAATTCAAGGAAGAAAATAAGAGTTGTCAGGAGAATGGCGATTTTCAGGTTTTTATCGATGTTTTCCATTATTGATTATAATGATTGGCCGGATAATAAGATATTTCTATAGGAAAATCAAACGTATGAACATGTTAATAGAACAAATAAATCTTGAAAAAGGGTGCGGGATAGGACTAAAGATGGATATGGAACATGCTCCTCTGCTTGTTATTCGCGCAGGCTGCGGTTTTGTAATGTGCGGATATCTCAATATGGATATAGCCAATAAACTGGGGGATGTCGCTGTAAGAGTTACAGGTGTCAGAAGCTTTGAGGATGTATTGAACGCAAAAGTAGTGGATGTCTCTGAGGCCGCAAAGAAACGAGGGATAACGGCTGGAATATCGGCAAAAGAAGCGCTAAACATGATGTTTTGAAAAAAACAATAGTTCCCATCTTAGTTGACATTCACTTATATTTTTAGACTAAATTGCCTTTGGGTGAAACTACGACCAACATAATATTTGGAAACCGCAGTGCTGTGCCGCTATCTCCTTCATTCAAATGAAGCGGTACGGCATTGAGCGAGTGTCCCATCTCAATACCTGCCCGCGAGTGTCGGTTTGCTGCGTGTTATGCGAAGACATGTCGCTGTTCACGGAAAAATTCTTCTCAGTTCGGTCACTGTTTGCTGCAGTCGCGCTGCATGTCTCGCCTCGTCTCCGATGACCATTGCGTCTGCATCGACTACGAACAAATTGACTCCACTGTTCCTGTAAAACGTTTGGAGATCAGGTACCATCAAAGTCGCGTGATGATCCCACTTGAACACAAGCAAGAAGAGATGGATCTCATCAAATCTAGTGAAAATATTGCGCCTAAGTATCTGGAGTGAATCGTTGGTGGTCTCTCTGGTCGGGCAGAAGGCGCATAATAGATTGTCGTCACGGCTGGGAGTTTGGTTCATTCTCCGCTGCAGTAGCCCGACATATTTTTTTTCAGAAAAATCATCATTGGAGTGTGATTCGACGGCAAAGTCCGCCGTGATATTAGAGATTCGATAGATCGTGCCGAAATCGAACCTTCGTTGCCCAAAGAGATCACGGATGAGGGTTGATTTGCCCCAATTGTTGAAACCTGTAATCAAGATTGCTGATGCCATTTGTGCTCCTTAAGGTGCAAAATGCGCCTAACTCCTTCATATCCGAACTCACGTTCGCATATCCTTCTATTCTGGCATAATATACGAACTTAGATCTACCGTTTATTGTTCCTTACCTGTTCCATGGCAAACCCTACATATACCATGACCGAAAAGATTTCCCCAATCCTTCCCAGAACCACCACAGTGACGACAGTTTTTTTTCTTAGTCATCGCTCTATTATCAATATTTATTTCTACATGTGCCATATTTCATCACATGTTTTTAATACAGCTTAGATGGTATATCAATTTTCCTGCTTGAGATTCAGTCTCATAATAATACATGTTTATAGTTTCCTATACGTTTTAACAATCAAAACTACGTTCAATACTTGAAGGTGGAATTAAATTTGAATTAAATTTAACTGAACTTTCATTTTGGGATTTGTAATCAAGTTTAATATCCTCAAGCATAATATCAGTTTTTTTACCCCCTTTTGATTAAACCGAAATCTATTTATACAAATCTGTATACATATAGTAATTGTACACAAACAAATAAAATTTGTAATAAACATAAGTTTGTGTAATTGATTAAGGAGGAAAATATATGAACAAATCAATTAAAAAGGTGGTTTTGATGCTTTGTTTATTGAGCATATTTATAGCATCGATACCGAGTGCCATAGCAGAAGGAAATCAGACAAATCAAACGAACGCTACAGTAACGCCTACTGTGACTGTAACTGCAATTCCGACCCCAATTATAACTACTACTGTTTCGCCAACCGCTGTTGGTGAAAAGAAATTCAGGGTTGGCCCAACTGTCCGGCTTAGACCACTGAATTCCAATATTGAAAAAGATAAAGATGGTATTGTTGAAATTTTTTTGAATAATCCAAGCCTCAATGACATTTCATTAGAGGTAGATATGTCGGTCAGTGTCCCTTCAGGGATTTATATTTACGGAGAAGATGGAGGTATGTCCGGAGGTGCTGGAACTGTAATAGGGCATTTTTCAGTACCGCCCGGATCATCCAGGACAATTACACTTCACATTAAAGGAACAGAAAAAGGTGACTTCCCTGTGCATTTCGGTGGAATGTATTGGCCTGAGGGAGATAAAGATAAATGGAATCCAATCAGCCTTGATAATTCATTTAAGGTTATTGAACCTTCAGCTTCAATTCCTACCCCAACACCGGAACCAGGAACAGAACCAAAGAAAGAACTACCATATACCTGGATTATTCTGGCAGCAGTAGTTCTTGGTGGCATTGGTATAATCTTTGCACTCGGAAGAAAACCCCCAAAGAATGAAGTAATCATAGAGCAATAAAGCTCTCTGGTGAGTGAATCAAATGAAAAAAATCAGGGTAAGCTTAAGTGGAAACGGAAAGGTCACAATAAAGCTAAAAAAAGAGAGACCTCAAGAAGAAATACGAAAGGAGCTTGCCTCCTCAACAGGTGGCTTCCTCCTTTCATCTTCCCTGATAAACCAGATTGAAATAAGAGTGGAATCTGTGTTCAGACCAGGGCAACCAGATGTTGAAATCGTATATGCACTAACCGGTTCCAGGCCGGATTATCCTGAAATGCTCCATAAGTTTTCATCAAATGAGGTGGTTGCACATGCAACGCCTGAGAGAATATCCGCAGTGACTGAGAAAATGGCTGAACATATACTTAAAGAAAGACCTGATGCCCCAAAAATAATCGTGGCAGCGCATACCCATCCAGATGCTGCGGCAGAATTATCTCAACAGGATAAAGGCAGCATAGTCAGTATAGCACGCAGATTAAGGGAACTTATTCCAACTACAAATGTGATTTTTGCTGTGCATGCTGTAAGCAGCGAATCTCCAAGACCAAGAACGATGCCCATGAAGATAGCAGGAAACAGGATAAAATGGAGTAGCATCACAAGAACTCATGAGTTAGCATTTTTCAATGAAAATTCAGAACCTGTTGAGGTGACGATATGAGCAGCATCGCAAAGCTCAAAGCACTCCTCGAACTGGATGAGGGGGGAGAAGAGATAGCAGAGAAAATCGTCGGGCTGCTTGTGGATGACGGGAAGAGAAATCTTTTTGTCACAAGGCTTGGTGAGATCGCAAGTCAGCTTCGGGAGATGGATACGAAACCGGAATTAACGGATGCTGAGGAGGCTGTTATTAGGTTCGTGGTCGATGCTAAAAGACCTGTTACAACAACTGAAGTTGCTGAGAGTATTGGAAAAGATTTCCCAAGCTTAAAATACAGGACGCACACATCGGCAGCTTTAAATTCTCTGGTGAGCAAAGGAATTCTCGGAAAATATAAGGATGGTTACAGCTACTACTTCACTACCCCAAGGGAAGCAGTAACAGTAAGGCTTAAGAAAAGAGGAGAGGAACAGGAAAAATGCTCAGTGGTAGATATAGCAAAGGAAACAGGGATGCCGCTTGGTACGGTATTGAATGTGATTGAGGAAATGATGGAGGGCTGAAAATGATTGGGATGATGCAAGTGAGAATGAGGACTTTTGATACTGATTTATTAAAATAGTTGATAGGAGGATAAAAAATATGAAAAACACACGCAATAGGGAGTTTATGATGCACACCATTGCTCTTTGCTTTCTCGCCGCGCTTCTGCTTGCCGGGACGGCGCTGGGCGAAGTATCGAGAGATGGGCTTGTTGGGGAATGGCTTTTTGATGGGGATGCGAAGGATACAAGCGGGAATGGGAATGATGGGACGATTTATGGGGCGAGTTTTGTGGATGGAAAATTTGGAAAAGCGCTGAGTTTTGATGGGGTGAATGATTATGTTGATGTTCCCAGGTCAAATAATCTTGATATAAATGGAAAATTATTAACTGACTATACAATTGAATTGTGGTTTAAGACATCTTGTCAAAACTGTGGGATATTTTCTATAACTCAGGGAAGTTCAACACCACCATCACCGGCTCATGACAGACATATTTATTTAAATAATGGCAATCTATGTCAAAGGATATGGAATAACCAGGTTATATGCACTTCCGGTACCAATTACGCTGATAGCAATTGGCACCATGTTGCCCAACATGTTCAAAAAGGCATAGGACAAAAAATATATGTTGATGGTGTCCAAAAAGTGGCAGGTACAAAAGATATTTCAGATTTCAATTGGGCCGACAAAATATGGATTGGCTATTCAGGAGATGCCTCGTCTGGTTATTTCAACGGTCTCATCGACGAAGTCCGCATCTACAACCGCGCCCTGAGTGCAGATGAAATAAAAGCGAGTTACGAAGGCGAGCAAACCGCCCTCTCAATCACAAAATCCGCCTCCCCCACCTCAATAAAACAGGGGCAGACCGCGACCATCACCTTATCTGTAAAAAACACAGGCACAACTGAAATCAAAGACATAGAAATAAAAGACACATTACCATCAGACGTAACTTATGTCAGCGGCGAAACCTCAAAAACATATTCCTCTTTAGCACCAAAAGACTCACGAGAGTTCCAGTATATCGTGCAAATAAACCAGGCTGGAACATTTAATTTAAATCCTGCAGCTGCAACATTTGCTGATGTGAACGGAAATTATTTCTCAGCAAAATCAAACACGGCAGCTATCAATGTTATCGCATCTATTGCTGGAACTTCTGTCCCCACTTATGCCCCAACTTCTGTTGCGACATCAGCCGCTGCAACTACATCGCTGGCAGTTAAAAAAGAAGCATCTCCTTATTCCATCAGGCAGTACCAGACAACAACGGTATCCATTAAAATAACAAACAGCGGAACTTCAGATATTAAAGACATTGAAATTATCGACGCCATCAAACCCAATTTCGACTTGATCAGCGGTGACTTCCCGAATCCGAAAAAATACAATTCACTAAGTGCTGGGGAATCAAGAGAACTCCAGTATATTTTAAAGCCTAAAGAATCAGGCAACTTCAATCTGGGCGCTGTAACAGTTTCTTATTCGGATGAGAGAGGAAACATCAAGGTTATAAGCTCTGAGTCTGTTTCACTTACAGTAGTTCCATCTCCGCAAGGCGATGGTGAATCCATTCCAGCGGCGCAGACTTCCAAAACAGCAAGTGTCAACCTTCATGGCGAGAAAACAGACGTTGTAATGGGCGAGGATATCCTGCTTCGGCTCTCAGCAGTGAATCTCATAACAAAGCCGAAAATGCATGTGCAGGTTATCATCATACCGCCATCCGGAATGAGCGTCACATCATCAGAATTCAGCAAGTCTGCTGCGGGGCAGTTCACAACTAATTACCAGCTTGAACCGGGCGATGGGAAAGATATTGAGGTGAGGATACGATCAAATCAGGTCGGGGATTTCAATGTGAATGGCAGGATCATTTACTATTTCGGGGATGAGAAAGAGAAAGCTGAGGATCAGACACTGAATCTGCCGATAAAGGTGAGGAAAGAGGCAGGTCAAACGGAATCCTCAGAAACTGGTGAAAATAATGTTGGAACCGCTTCAAAAACTCCTGGATTTTCAGGAGAATTTGCACTTTTTGGGATATTGTTCGTGGTGCTATTGATCAAAAAGAGAAGGTGATTGAGTGACTCAAAAGATAAAGAAAATTGTAGTGATGGCTTTTGCCATGATTATGATGCTGGCTGGAATGCCTGCGAGTGTTCAGGCGCAAACAGAAACCGGGCTTGTTGGGGAATGGCATTTTGATGGTGATGCGAAGGATTCGAGCGGGAATGGAAATGATGGAACGATTTATGGGGCGACTTTTGTGGATGGGAAGGTGGGGAAGGCGCTGAGTTTTAGCGGGGGTGAGTATGTAAAAATTTTACATTCTAATAGCTTAGATATCACTGATAAAATCAGTATTGAAGCATGGATTAAGCCATTTGATAAACAACCAAATGATTACCCTACAGTTTTAACCAAACATATTGGGATAACTCCTGGAGCACAATATCAGCTGGGATTAGGAAAAATGGAATCTGGATATAAAATCAGATTTTGTGCTGAACCCAATTTAGATGTATGTCAAATGGGGAATAAAGTTATTGAAGTGAATAAATGGAATCATATTGTGGTCACATTTGATGGAAACAAAGTCGGATATTACTTAAATGGCATAATTGACAAAGAATTTATTATGTATGGCCCACTGCATAGTTATTTAGCTGATATAGGAATTGGTGCATCATCTTACAATACGTGGTCCTTCGGCGGTCTCATCGACGAAGTCCGCATCTACAACCGCGCCCTAACCGCCTCTGAAATAAACGAACTTTACGAAGGCGAACAAACCGCCCTCTCCATCACCAAATCCGCCTCACCCACCTCAATAAAACAGGGACAGACCGCGACCATCACCCTCACTGTAAAAAATACAGGCACAACTGAAATAAAAGACATCGAAATCAAAGACACATTGCCAGCAGACGTAAATTATGTCAGCGGCGAAATCTCAAAGATATATTCCTCCTTAGCCCCAAAAGACTCACGAGAGTTCCAGTATATCGTACAAATAAACCAGGCTGGAACATTTAATTTAAATCCAGCGGCTGCAACCTTTGCTGATACAAAAGGAAATTATCAATCCGCAAAATCAAACACAGCAGCGATAAATGTTATCGCATCTATTGCTGGAACTTCTGACCCCACTTCTGCTGGAACACCAGCCGCTGCAACTACATCGCTAACAGTTAAAAAAGAAGCATCTCCATATTCCATAAGACAATATCAGATGACTAACATAACCATCCAGATCAAAAATACTGGCACTTCAGAAATCAGAGACATTGAAGTTGGGGATTCAGCTAATTCAAATCTTGAGTTGATCGGTGGTGATTTCCCCAATCCTAAGAAATATAACTCATTGAGTCCCGGAGAATCAAGAGATATCCGGTATATCTTAAAATCCAAAGAAAGCGGCACTTTTATCCTGAATCCGGCAACAGTTTCTTATTCTGACAATACAGGGAACATCAAAGTCGTTAAATCAGAGCAAATATCTCTTACAGTCGTCCCATCTTCAGAAGGCTCTCCCGAAATTTCATATCCCTCCGATATTGGCAGCAGTTCAGCAGTGCTGCTTCATGGACAAAAAACAGATGTGGTTCTAGGCGAGGACATACTCCTGAAACTCTCAGCGGTGAATCTCATAACCAAACCGCCCATGAGCGTTCAGGTCATGATATATCCTCCTTCTGGTATGAGCGTCACAGGTTCTGAATTCGTAGAATCAGGAGCGGGTATCTACACGACGAAATATACCTTGAATCCAGGTGATGGTAAAGATATAGAGGTACATATAAAAACGAACCAGGTCGGTGATTTCAATGCTAAAGGGAGGATCGTTTATTACTTTGGCGATGAAAAGGCGAAGGCTGAGGATTATACGTTGAATCTGCCGATAAAGGTGAGGAAAGAGATTGGCTCTGACACGACACAGACTCAAACACCCGTACAAAAATCACTTCCTGGATTTGGACTATTCACTGGCATAAGCGGATTATTTTTGCTGGCGAAAATCTTAAAGGGGAAGCGGTGATAGAAATGTTAAGAAATATAATATTAAATAATACATATACAGTGAGGAAATGACATGGAAACGATTCACATACATAACATTGTTGAGAAAGATGGCGAAATTTTTGTAAAAGGACTGCCCTGTAAACACGGACAGCATGTGGAGATGATCGTGTTAATTGAACATTCGGATGCGCACTCATTATCGGCTCACAGGCTGCGCCACTCTGGATTAGTCGGGTTGTGGAAAGATCGCAAGGATATTGAGGATAGTGTATCTTATGCTCGTCAACTCAGGGAAAAAGCACAAAGGAGACGGGAATGATTATTCTGGACACCGATGTGATGATAGATGGGCTTGTGGGGGAATGGCATTTTGATGTAAAAAAAATCGAGGAGGTACTTGAACATGGATGAGGAACTAAAATGGTTTGCTTCTGCAGACCTGGATAAATATGCGGGTAAATATATTGCAATAATTGGCAAAAAGATTGTTGCATCCGGCAACAATGCAAAAGAGGTATGGAATGCTGCAAAAGCAGCATTTCCCGACAAAACACCTACGCTTGCAAAGATTCCAAAAGAGGAAATGTTAATACTTGGGGTTACAAATGGAAATTGAATTTTCATATCGAAAGGAAAACTCAAAACTGATTGGAGTAATTTATAGACCTATTGCAAAAGTCGAGTTTAAATCAAGCATGGGCTGGGTGCCAGAATTAATGTACGTGGATTCAGGCGCTGATATAACACTAATTCCAAAATCCCTTGGTGATCTCCTGGGTTTTGATATCCAAACGGAAGAGATACATGATGTGCGAGGTGTTGGAGAAACTGCAATACCTGTGATTTTGAAAAACATCGAGATTAAACTTGGTGAATACGTTTTTAATTCGAGAGTTGCCTGGGCTCTCATTGAGGAAGTTCCACCCCTGCTGGGAAGACTGGATGTTTTTGATCAGTTCGATGTAAACTTTACCCAGAAAGAAAAGAAGGTTGTATTCAGGAGATAAATCATGGTGAAAATATGAAAGAATTGATTCCAATTTGCCCAAACTGTGGCGGCGAAGTAATTGAGAAAAAAGTAGAGAAGCTTGTTAAAGGAGCCACCAGCGAATACCGCATTATCGGGCATACCTATGCATACAATGAGGCTTTTGCATGAAAAATCATATTTTGACAATAAGGCTATGGAGATAAATCTTGGGGACGAACGTATCATGGTCTTGCATGCCAAGTATTCTGCTGATAAGATTCGAGAGAAGGCTATGGTAAAACGCATTGATATCTTCGGACTTATAGCCAAACTAATACAGCGGGTTCAACCAGAAGATATTAAAATCTCAACGTTCCAGAAACGCTTGGAACCTTTCTGGTTTGTGGCCGCTTCATCACGCTATATATATGATAGACGTCATAAATATCACATCGAAGTCGCACCAAAAGTACATGCGGTGACTGTTCATGGGAACAAATATTCGGTTATAGGTGAAGGTAATAATGCTATTGAATTAGAGGCTTTGGATCATTGTACTGAAGAATTCAAGCGTGAATTAATTGTCGATGCATTTAACGGGAATGTCGTGGATTTTAAAAAATATTTGAGTTATCCGAAATCTGAAGTTCCAGATATTGCAGCGCTGAAAAACGATGGAACTATCGTTGTACCGCCTGAAATTCTCAGTTCCTTTGTTGTTCGTAAAATGGTATTGCAACTGATAAAAACTATACAGGCGGACGCGGTACACGAAGAAAAAATCAATATCAGTGAAGTAACGCTTTTCTATCGTCCAGTATATGCCGTTGAGTATTTCTGGAAAGACAAGAATAAAAAAAAGGTTGTTGAATTTGACGCATTGACAGGTGAGGCTAAATTAGAGGATGGCGCTATTAAGAAACAGGTTACGAAAGTGTTAGAAAACAACAATTTCTTTGATTTCAGTGCTGATGCTGCAGGTACATTGATACCGGGTGCAAACCTTGTGGTAAAATTGGGCAGGATGGCAGCAAGTAAGGTGATCCAATAATGTTAAGAGTAAATTCCCAAAAATTAGTCATCTGATAATATCCGGCTTTTCACAGACGTCCAATTTCTTGCAGATCTCGCAACCTGTCCTGCATGGCTCGATATGTATCAATATTGAAAGGTTCGGGATCTTTTCTTTTATTTCTTTTTCAAGATGGTCGCAGAAATCATGCGCATCCACAACATTCTGGTTCTTGGGCACTACAAGATGCAGGTCAACGAATCTCTCAGCGCCAGACATCCGTGATCGCAGGTCATGGTATTCCGCATATTGTGAATAATGGTCATGAATTATTGACTGAATGATCTCTTCTTCTGTATCAGAAAGTTTTACGTCCATGATTCCTGACACTGAACGTTTTGTGAGGTCATATGAAGCCTTGAGGATTATTATGCCAACGATTATTGCCATGACCGGGTCAAAAATGGAATTCCCGGTAAGCTGAATAAGCACAAGACCTATAAAGACGCCGACTGATGTATATACATCCGTCGTCAGATGATATGCATCAGCTTCAAGAGCGATGGATTCTGACTTTTTTGCAACTGCCATTATTCTTCTTGAGACATAATAATTTACGAGAGCGGATATTCCCATAACCACAATACCAATGCCTATAAAATCATTTTCAATATCCAGTCGTCCTTTGATTATTTGATCACTTGCTTTATATATTATTATAATTGCAGCGATAAAAATTAAAAAAGCTTCGATAGTGCCTGATACATTTTCAAATTTCCCATGACCGAACCTGTGTTCATCATCAGCCGGTTGACCTGCTTTCCTGACAGAATAATTGGCTATAACGGCAGCTAGGAGGTCTATACCCGAATGGAGGGCTTCAGAGAGTACGCTTATTGAACCCAGGGAAAATCCAACGGCGAGTTTTATTACCAGTAGCAGGGTATTTGAATAAATAGAGAGTCTTGCAACGGATGTAATTTCCTTATGAGCGGCAAAATATTTGTGGTTTGATTCTGGCATTTATGGAACGCATAATAAACGTATTACTATAAGGGATTTTTGATATTGAAAATCTTCAAGATTCACTCAAACAAGTCAATTAGGTTATGGGAAAAGGTAGGTTAAAAACTTTGTATAATACGCCCCGACTGGGAATTGAACCCAGGTCTTAAGATCCGCAATCTCAAAGGATATCCTCTACCCCATCGGGGCTCTGTGCCACCTCATTCATTCTTGATATATTAAAGGTTATTGAGATTTCGTTTTTCAAGTTCAAGTAATCTTGTTTTTATAAAACTGCTCTCTTTGTTTCTTTTTCCTGCATATCCCGTTGTTTCCAGACCTTCTCCAATCGTTCCCTTGTCAGCGAGAAAACCTTTTTGATATTTTCGGGGTTGCATAATTCAATGTCTTTTCCACAATCAGACGATTTTTTCGTACATTTTTTCGCAAGATCATGGCATTTCTCTTCAAGAGCAGGCAGAGTAATTTCGATAGCGATTTTTATATCCGAGCATGTGTTCTCTATTGCTCCCGTGAGCATTGCCGGAATAAGCTGTGTCCGGATCGCCATTAGCCGTTTACAAGGATCAATTGTAACCATTTTTAAGCCTCCTATATTAACTAAATCCAAATAGTTCCTGCACTATAATTATGTTACCCATGACCAAAAAAGATGTAATAATAATCGGAGCGGGCGCATCAGGCTTGATGTGTGCCATCGAATCAGGAAAAAGAGGTCGATATGTCCTTGTTCTTGACCACGCTTCAAAGATAGGGCGAAAAATACATATTTCCGGAGGCGGAAGCTGTAATTTTACGAATATCAATACATCTCACACAAATTTCGTATCAAATAATCCACACTTTTGCAAATCTGCGCTTTCCCGTTTCAAGCCCCGCGATATTATCACCATGCTTGAAAAACATGGCGTGAAATATGAGGAACGAGAACAGGGCCAGTTATTCTGCGCCGGAAGTTCTGAGGATGTCATACGGATGCTGGAGAAGGAATGCAATGATGCCGGCGTACAAACTATACTAAATTGTAAGATCCTGGAAGTGAAAAAATTGGATACTGCTGAAAAGACTGGCCAGATTGGCCTGAATGATCAGTTCATAATATCCACAGATCATGGAATATTTGAATGCGAGTCTCTCGTTATCGCGACGGGGGGATTGGCGTATCCGCAAATAGGAGCTTCAGGCACAGGATACATGATAGCAAAACAGTTCGGCCTGAAAGTTACAGAAACAAGACCCGCTCTTGTTCCTTTCATTTTTTCCAGGCAAGACTCGAAAATATTTGGTGAATTAAGCGGTATTTCAATCGATGCATCCATCAAATGCCGCAATATGACTTTTCGGGGAAGCGTTCTCTTCACACACAGGGGACTTAGCGGCCCTGCAATTCTCCAAATTTCATCATATTGGAAGGAGGGCGATGCTATCGTGATTGATCTATTGCCTGATGTTGATATATTCAGGTTTTTTATTGAAAAACAGCAAAACAAAAGCAAGACCGAGATGCATAACCTGCTTTGTGAATTTCTCCCAACACGTCTTGCAAAGAACTGGTGCGATTTGAAAATACAATCAAAACCAGTCAACCAATATAATGAAAAAGAATTCCAGAAAATCGCTCATCAGGTTCATAACTGGGAGATCACGCCGAAATCTACAGAGGATTATAGGACGGCTGAGGTCACACTTGGTGGGATCGACACGAACGAGCTCTCATCCAAGACTATGGAATCAGTAAAGGTAAAAGGGCTCTATTTTACAGGAGAGGTCATAGATGTGACGGGGCAACTTGGCGGTTATAATTTGCACTGGGCATGGGCTTCCGGCTTTGTGGTAGGGCAGTATGCGTGAGACAAGAAAACGATACTACTGGCGCATGGAGTGGGTATCCGCGCAATCCTTATCCGCGTTCTATGCCCTGATTTCTCGCACTAAAAGAACATGAATGTCTTTTCCGCTTTTATCTTTTCATCCACTTCTTCTTCGTACCTCTTCTTCAAAATCGCGATCTCATCCTTTGATAACCTGTTTGCCATCGGGCATCGCTCATCAATGGCATTAATATCAATAACAGGATATAGCCTGCATAGTACGGGTCGGCATTCGTATATGCGGCAGCGATCCTCTTTATTTAAGAAGATACACCGCCCTTTGATCATTTTTACCGCAAAATAGGTTCCATGCTCGCCCTTAACTTTTCTAAAATATCTTTTCGGGTCAAGCTCAATGTTATATTTTATCCTGGCATTTGATACAAGCCCCGAAACCTCATCTATTGTGAGCACTGCGCAGTTATGGCAGCACAGGGATTTGCATATACTGATATCGCAATCCCAGGTATTTTCCTGCTCACTACCAGTTTTCGGCAAGCACTTCATAATGAGCCTGGGGGTGCTTGCATGCAGGGCATTCATCCGGCGCCTCTGTGCCTTCATGTATATATCCGCAGTTCCTGCAGTGCCATTTTACACTCTTGTTCTTTTTAAAGAATGACCCCGATTTTAAGATATTAAACAGCTCACGGTAGCGTCTTTCGTGAAACTGTTCAGCCTCTGCTATTTCTGTGAATGATTCAGCAACTTTAGGAAATCCCTCTTCTTTTGCGATTTTCGCAAACCCTGGATAAAGTGTGCCCCATTCAAGTTTTTCACCTTCTGCCGCCGCGAAAATATTATCAGAAGTCTTCTCGATGACTCCTGCCGGGTACTTTGCCGTTATTTCAACATCCCCGCCCTGCAGATGTTTGAAGAATATCTTGGCATGTTCCTTTTCGTTATCCGCGGTCTCAAGAAAGATCGCGCTTATCTGTTCAAATCCTTCATTCCTTGCTGCGCTTGCAAAGTAAGTGTATCGGTTCCTTGCCTGTGACTCTCCTGCAAAAGCTGCAAGAAGATTTTTTTCGGTTCTGCTTCCTTTGAAATTCATATATTTTAACCTAATTGGCTTTTTGATTTATAAAGGTTGCAAGTAGAAATAAAGCTTCTTAAAATTGTTCACTCAGTCAGTCGATATCTTTATATACATTAATATTATTATAGGTTCTTGCGATGGGCAGGATATTTTTTTTAAATACACTAACCCCCACTCCCCAACCTGTCCATCGTGATTAATTTTATAAGATTTCGTTTTTCTCAGTATATATCACAACTGAGTTTCCTCTATAGCAAAAGCCCCTCTTCCACAATCCATACATGATACCATCGCTACTCCTTTGATAAAATCAGCATTTTTTAGCGGTATTAAATGTTTGCATTTTGGGCATTTATACCGTGTGTCTTCAATCATATAAGCCACCAAGTTCAAAAGTGCTTTCACCGCAATTCTCGCATATTCTCCTCTTCATTATAATTCCAGTTTGAATTAAATTATTCATAATTACCACCCTTTCTTAATGATTATTCATTGATATAAAACTTATCATGATTATTCATGAAAAACTAACTAAAAACGGCAAAGGCATTATTCATGCCTTCATCCCCTGAGAACCTTAACTCAATAACGAATTGATGATCGCATCCATATTATTGACCATCTGGGTCACATCCTCATTAGTCATTTCAGGAGTAACTTTAAGATTCCCGTTTATAATTATGGTTGGTGTCTCATCCACCAGGAAGCTCACAGAATCGGCAATATTTTTATCAGCTTCTGCTTTTGCGTCACCGTTCTTCAATGCTGTAACAAATTCATCTCCAAGACCCACACTTTTTCCAATATCTCCCAGTTGGAGCTCACTTGTGATGTCTCTTTTTTCAACCCACAGTGCTTTGAAGATTGCATCCTTCATCTCCTCACCTTTTCCCATCCTATTTGCGAGGATATATGCTTCATTGCTTTTCGTTAATGCCGGGTCTCCCTTCATATTCTTCCAGAGCATTGGCTTATAGGTTATTTCAATCTTGTCGCCGTACTTTTTCTTAAGAGCCGGCAATTGTGAATTGAGAGTATTACAGTGACCGCAGTTGAATCTTAAGAATTCAGTTATTATTACTTTTCCTGGTTCATAAGTGCCCGGTTTATTCATTGTACCGAACTTTCCTGCAGTCGGTATTTTCGCTTTCACATCATTACTGGATGAGGAATCGGTATTATTAGATGTTGAGCCGGAATAGGTATAAACCGCAAGAGCAGCTATAACCAAAACAGCGAGTCCAACATAGACCCACTTCATGCTGGCTTTCTTTTCAGGAATTTTTTGCTTCTTTTTTGCCATGAATCTCGTTTAATAGAATTATCTGTTATAAATATTGTGTTTCGTATTTCTTGCCGTCAGCGGAGGGCAATTTCAGTTGTACGATTTTATCGTACAACTGAAATCAAGAAATTTTCATGTCGCCCCCACTACATCTCACCATTTTTTGCAGCCCACCTGGAGTATCTATTTTAAGGGTATGTACAATTTATACATACCCTTTATTCAGATGTTCAGTTCTTTGTTTCAAATGCAGATGCGAACTCCCTTTGCGGCGCATGCCCCCAGCCCCAAAAGGCGCCCCAGGTTTCCGCTCTTTGCGAGCTGGGAGGAAACAAAATTAACAACGAACTGCGACGAACTCCACACGAACTCACGCTACCGGTGTTCTTTTCATTTTTCATCGGTTAAGAAATATGGTGTGTTTACTTTGCACATTTATTCTAATAGTTATTAATTTATCATGTTTTGAGATTAGTATCAATCGAACACGGATGACGCGGATTACGCGGATTTTCACGGATCTGCGCGCATCCGCGTCAACCGTTGCGCCAGTTGACGTCGCCCACACGTATGGCTCTGGCCATACGTGGAGATCCGCGTCATCCGCGCAATCCGCGTTCTATACCATGATTTTTCTCTTAACCGATTACACATGGAGCAGTTTCATGCCAACCGCAAATTTCCGAACAGAGGGGGCGCAGAACTATCGCCAAAACACGCATGAGGAGGGCGAAACATAAAAAGCGGGGGCGAGGGGCTTCAAACCTGGGATTGTCCGTTCATCCTATTCAATCTTATTATCTGAATTTTCTAATTATCTCATTAACTAATTTCTAACTAATTGTTAACTATTTTTTATGCATGCGTAGATCTATTTTTAATTATTTTGTCTTCAAATTAACTAATTAATTAACTAATTTATTCTTTTCAAAGCCCAATATCCAGATAGTCTTGTTCCAGTATGGATTACCTTTCCATCTCTTTTTAATTCTTGCAATAGATTATTTATATCCAGTTGTTTCAAATCAGGAAAAACATCGAGGAAGTCTTTTATAAATCCCTTTTCATTTTTTCTAAGATGATTCAATATTAACTCTTTTTTTTGGTCACGGGATAAACCGGTAAGTCTGGTATGTATTCCAACTCTTCCTTCACGAGTATAATATTCATGGGATAATATATATTTCGCTCCCCTTGTTCTGCCAACTTTTTCAATGATACCAATATCTAAGAACTTTTTCCTAAATTCAGAATCAGTAACCATTTGATGCTTGCGAATTTTTTCCAATTCATATATTTCTTCGAAAGATAATATTATTTCTTTGTCTTTTGTTACTCTTTCAAGAAACAAGATAAATTCTTTATCTTTAACTTTAGCAGGAATCTTTAGCCGAACAGAAAAGGAATCACTTTCTGATAAATCTGGCAAGCCTTTTCTCATTTGAAAATGTCAAATAGTCTTCTCTTTTTGCTTTCTGTGCCCATTGTTTTTTGAAATTTTCCAGAGCCTTTTCGTCCAGGTCAGCCGGTGAAATTCCATCGATGATCTTATGGGAAAAATCAGGCTCATTTTCATTAAAGATGGCTCTAAGGGTCATCTCATCCATTTCAACAAGTGATTCACCTGCCCGCATGGGATAAGTATAGGCTCCAGAAGATCGGATCGGTCTGCCACGAGAGCGCGATGGTATGTGAAAAATCAAAACTCTTCCCTCTGGATGAAGCAGCTCTTCCACATCAACTCTTATTTTGATTTTGGTGAACAGATCATGAGACAATTTGTTATCAGTTCCTTTGAATGCGTTTGTCCCGGCCACTTTACCGTCCGGACCAACGCCAAGGATCAGCTTCCCACCTCCCTCATTTGAGATAGCAGCGCAATAATCCGGCAGGTCTTTATCTACATTGAAGCTGTTTTTTGCTGTTTTGAATTCAAGAACCGTCCCTTCAGGAAGTTTAAGCCATTTATTGAATTCATCGATAGCGTTTGAGTCTATATTAGGCGTTTGTGTTCACCACCTGGGATTTGACTTCTTCTTACTCTCAAGCTTTTTTTTGATTTCAGGTTCATTAAGATAATTCTCTTTTGAATCCATGTATATCTTTCTTGTTGATATTTTTCTTGTTTGATAAGATGTCTTTGGACTCTAAAAGGTTTAGCATAGAGGTGTGGAACTGATTTTTCAAAGGGTCTTTCTGCTCCTTATTCCCCCTCTCCTGTACCCAATATTTATTAAACTTTAATTATTTAATTTTCGGCGCCGATATTTCAGTATCAATCAACTGTTTCTGAAATTTGGAACCGCAGATGGACGCAGATAAACGCAGATGAAAAAGCCAGTTGCGGCGCATGACCCCAGCATCAAAAGGCGCCCCAGCTGTCAGCTATTTATGGGGTTTGCTGTGAAAACCATCCTAATCTTACTTCGGAAAACATTTATTATACTTACATTATTTAATTCTAGGCGCCGCTATTTCCGCATCAATGAACTGTTTCGGACATAAGGAACCGCAGATGAACGCCGATAAACGCAGATGCACGAAAGCCATTTGCGGCGCATGACCCCAGCATCAAAAAGCGCCCCAGGCTTCCGCTTATTAGGTGCTTTGATGCATGTTGTATAAGCGTCAGATGTTGAGATTCTCTAGCTTTGACTTCTGCTTATTTTCAAGTTTTTTTTTGATTTCATGTTCATTAAGATAATTCTCTTTTGAAACTATTTTCCCGCCGCTTCTTTTTTCCAATTCTTCTCTTGCTATTCCTGCAACTGTCCCCCCTTCTTTCGCAGCATCCTTATTCTCATTAAATCCTATCGCATCTTTATTTCGGGCTATTTTTGTAGTTGAAGCCTCTCCAAGCATCGTGAATATCAATTCCAGGTCATTCATATGATCCCTGAGGTTTTGCTGCTTTAGTCCTTTTAGCTTCTTATATTCACCAGGCGTTAATCCAAATGTGGCTTTGGAAATTTCAGCGGTTAAAATGGAAAATTCAGTTTTGGTTTTGATCCCCCTTTTATCCCACTCATCAGTAAGCTCATCCCGTATCGCCACTCCTCTTACTCTTTTTTCAATCCAGTCATCAGAGTAACCTTTCAATTTGTATATCTCTTTCATCCTTTTTTGCGCAAGTTCCGGGTCTTCTATTTCCTGTATCCTTTCATATCCAACTTTTGCAAGCCATCTCTTGAAAGGTTCAGCTTTGGGGGACGGGATGGACTGGATAATCCTGAACATAGATTCGGTGTTGGCACAATCTGTAAGCCTCATTTTACCATCATCTGCCTGCAATGTCAACTGTACGATTTTATCGTACAGTTCAAAACCTTCATCTGAGAGATTTGATTTCAAATCAGACCAGTATCTTCTGGGTATAGAGCTACCTGTTAGAGCTCCAACTACGTCAACCACTGAAAAATACCACTGTTCATCATGCCACATTCTTCTTATTTTCGTTCCTTCAAAAACAACAAGCGCATCGTTTAAGTCCATGTTTATCTCTCTATAAGTTATTTTCTTGTTATTACAATATGTCTTTAGACTCTAAAAGGATTAGTATAGCGGTGTGAAAGTAATGTCTATTTGGGTCTTTTTTCCTCTAATTATTTCTCCCACGCCCAATATTATTTAATTCTGGGCGCCGCTATTTCCGCTTCAATGAACTGTGTCGAAAAAACGAAACCGCAGATGGACGCAGATGCGAAATCCATTTGCGGCGCATGAACACAGCCCCAAAAGACGCCCCAGCTTATCGCTCTCCACGTGCTTTGCGGTGAAAATCGCATTAAATAACCCAAAGCACAGCCGCAACAGAAACGTAAGACAGGATAACAGGATGAACAGGATTTTCAAACAAAATCGTATCCTGTCGATCCTGTTCATCCTGTCCGAAGAAAAAGGATTTTCTTGCGAAATCTGGAAAAGCATCATTTTCCTGCGCCCAAAATTTATTTAACTAAAAGTATTTAATTATTGGCGCCGTTATTTCAGCATCAATGAACTGTTTCGGAAATACGGAAACGCAGATGGACGCAGATAAACGCAGATGAAAAAGCCAGTTGCGGCGCATGACCCCAGCATCAAAAGGCGCCCCAGCTTTCCGCTCTTTATGGGCTTTGCTGTGAAAATCACACGCAACTTACTCCGGCAAACAATTATCATACTTACTTTATTTAATTCCAGGCGCCGCTATTTCAGCATCAATGAACTGTTTTGAAAATAAGGAACCGCAGATCGACGCCCATAAAGGCAAATGCTAAACCAGTTGCGGCGTATGACCCCAGTATCAAAAGGCGCCCCAGCTGTCAGCTATTTATGGGCTTTGCTGTGAAAAGCACAAATAACTTTTTTTCGGCAAACATTTATTATACTAATTTTATTTAATTCTAGGCGCCGTTATTTCCGCATCAATGAACTGTTTCTAAAATAAGGAAACGAGATCAACGCCCATAAAGGCATATGCAATCCAGTTGCGGCGCATGATCCCAGCACCATAATGCGCCCCAGCTTTCAGCTATTTATGGGCTTTGCTGTGAAAATCACATGCAACTTACTCCTGCAAACATTTATTATACTTACTTTATTTAATTTTAGGCGCCGTTATTTCAGCATCAATAACTGTTTCGGAAATACGGAACCGCAGATGGACGCAGATAAACGCAGATGCGAAATCCCTTTGCGGCGCATGACCCCAGCATCAAAGGACGCCCCAGCTCTCCGCTCATTGTGGGCTTTGCGGTGAAAATCACACACAACTTCTTCGGTAAACATTTATTTTACTTGTATTATTTAATTCTAGGCGCCGTTATTTCCGCATCAATGAACTGCTTTGGAAATAAGGAACCGCAGATGGACGCAGATAAACGCATATGCAAAATCCATTTTGTGGCGCATGAATACAGCCTCAAAAAGCGCCCCAGCTTTCAGCTATTTATGGGCTTTGCTGTAAAAATCAATTATACTTTCTCCGGCAAACATTTATTAAACTAACATTATTTAATGATAGGCGCCGCTATTTCCGCATCATTGAACTGCTTCAAAAATAAGGAACCGTAGATCAATGCCCATAAAGGCAAATGCTAATTCAATTGTGGCGCATGACCCCAGCCCCAAAAGGCGCCCCAGCTGTTAGCTATTTGTGGGCTTTGCAGTGAAATCCTCCACATCCGCTTTAATAGTATGGCCATTAGGCGATATATTCCGTAGCTCTTTTGTATTGGGAAACCTAAGTAGAATCATTATGAAAGCAATTGAATTTCAAACTAATATAACACCTGATGGTAAAATAGAAGTCCCTGGCAGCTATATTAAAGAACTGAAACGTAAACAAGCGGTTCGAGTGATAGTTTTGATAAGCGAAACAAAAAAAGCCAGTTCTGAAGAACAAATATGGAAACACTTAACAGAGGAGCAATTTCTCGCTGGGTACAGTGATGCTGACGCTGTTTATGATCAAGTGAGTTAACAATGCAGAATTATCGTTTTGGAGAGATCGTCCTAATTAAATTTCCATTTGTAGAACAACAGGAAGCTAAACGTCGTCCAGCTCTTGTTCTATTAGATGCAGGGGATGCGGACATTCTCGTAGCGCGAATTACGAGTCAGGATGTATATACTGAATATGATGTCGTACTTGATGATTGGAGACAATCAGGGCTTTTGATTCCATCAGTTATACGTCTTCATAAAATGGCAACTTTGGAAAAAAGGCTGGTTGAACGAAAATTAGGTGTTTTGACGCACAAAGAGATGTTGAACGTTCAGGCGAAGCTCCAGCAGATTTGGATATCTATTTGAAAGGAGGCGGCGCAGGCAATAAATTCCAGCGACAAGCCGATGCAAAGACATGATTCAGAGCAATCATTCACCTTTTCAGAGCTTAATATTTATGTTATGTGCTTTATCTTAATCGTTATACCCCACAGCTCTGCTGTGGTTGGGACAAGGCATGGTCAAGCAAGCCATGGGGAACACGATAGTCATGAGATGCCCCGCAGCTCTGCTGCGATTGGGAGCTTCACTTAATTCTAGGCGCCGTTATTTCAGTATAAATAAACAGTTTCGGAAATATGGAACCGCAGATAAACGCAGATAAACGCAGATGCGAAATCCATTTGCGGCGCATGACTCCAGCCCCGAAAGGCGCCCCAACTTTCAGCTATTTATGGGTTTTGCCGTGAAAATCACACATAACTTTTCTTCGGAAAACATTTATTTTACTTACTTTATTAAATTCTGGGCGCCGTTATTTCAGCATCAATGAACTGTTTCGAAAATAAGGAACCGCAGATGAACGCAGATAAACGCAGATGTGAAAGCCATTTGCGGCGCATGCCCCCAGCCCCAAAAGGCGCCCCAGCTGTCAGTTATTTATGGGCTTTGCTGTGAAACCCTCCACATCTTGCTTCGGAAAACATTTATTATACTTACATTATTTAATTATTGGCGCCGTTATTTTCTAATTATCTCATTAACTAATTTATAACTAATTTTTTTTCTCAATTTTATGCATGCAAAGATTCATTCTTAATTATTTTGTCTTCCAATTAACTAATTAATTAACTAATTTATTCTTTTCAAAGCCCAATATCCAGATATTCTTGTTCCAGAAATGGAATATTATATTTTTTCCATCTTCTCCAGATATTCCTTGAATAGAGGATGATATAGACTATATTTCCCTCTCTCCAATTTGACTAACAATTCTTTATTTGCAAGTCGCTCTAACAGTTTTGACAGGGATTTGCTCTTAATTTCCGAAGGAGAAAAAATTTTGGTTTTTAGTTGTGCACAATTTAACAGAATTTGTTTTTCAGCATCTGTCGCTTTATTATAATCATCCTCAAATTTAGTTCTTGCAAGATGTTCAATTAACCCCGGTTTAATTTGCTCGAAATCATATAGAGTTAAAGTTTCCTTTTCATGTATTCGCAATATATCACGCATCATGCCTGCAATGAAAAATGGATGCCCATCAGTTATGTTATGTATCTGTTCTATAACATCATCAGGAATTTCAAGATTAATCCCTGCTATTCTCATTGGTTTAATAATTGCTTCTGTCGTTCCTGCTAAATCAAAGTTATTAAGTTCGAACCTTTCGAACAACCTTGTAAATGGCTCAGCCATTTCATGCATTGATGGATAAATGAATTTAGGTCCTGTTATTATAAAAAGATATTTTGTCCCTTCAGTTGCCAGCGCCTGAATATCTGTCCTGAGATCATAAAGGCTGCCACTCCACCCTTCTGTCAGCATATAGTGAATATCATCTATCATTATGACTACCAGATCAATACCTTTGTTTTCCAGTTTACTCCAGAGCCTTGTCAATGCATCAACAAGATCAAGCTTCCTTGATTTTCGTCGCAATTCAGGAGATAATGAAATGCTTTCAAGTTTCCACTGCTCCCAGATTTTAGCTTCTTCTTTAATTACTGCCCCAATTCTATCTTTAAGTGGTATTGAAATGGAATACTGCTTTGATATAGCATCCAGAAGGAAGGAATTGAAAACATCCGCGCTTTCGCATACTGAAGGCTTCAAAGAAAACATGACTGAAAAAATATTTACGGAATTATTTAAATCAGTATGGATAATATCTTGAAATTTTAGAAGTGTAGAAGTCTTGCCAATGCCCCAGTTTCCGAGTATTGTGATGTTGTCTGGCTTCGTATTCTTATTTTGTGCCGATTCAATAACATTTTCTTTGAAGAATTTAAGCAATTCTCTCCTGTTTGCGAAATACTGCGGTTCAACTGGTCCCCTGGCATAAAATGGATTTCCTGTCATTTTTGTCATCTCTGTCTTTTTGTCATTTTTGTCATCTCTGTCCTAATTTATACCATATAGCTCTTGCCATTGAAAGACATCTTCTGTGGACGAGCCTGTGATTGTAATGAACCCCTTCGCCCCTTATTACTTCTGAATTGCAAACAGCGCAGTGTTTTTTCTGAGACATTGGTTTTTAGCTCTCCTTTCGATCTTGTGCTATTCTACTTTTATATTTATTTTTACCTTATTATGCTTATCTGTTTGAATTTGCACAACATTTTATTGGACATGATGAAATAGTTAGTGCATTGTGTTTCCAATTGAGAATTTTAAGATTTTAATTCTCAGCGCCGCTATTTCCGCATCAATGACTGTTTCGGAAATAGGAACCGAAGATCAATGCCCATAAAGGCAAATGCAAATCCAGTTGCGGCGCATGACCCCAGCCCCAAAATGCGCCCCAACTGTCAGCTATTATTATGCTGTGTGAATCCCATCGCAAAGCTAAGCCACAACATATCCGTTAGACAGGATTACAGGATGAACAGGATGAACAGGATTTTCAAACAAAATCGTATCCTGTCGATCCTGTTCATCCTGTCCAAAGAAATAGGATTATCCGCGCCGCTATTTCTGCATCAATGAACTGTGTCGGAAAAACGAAACCGCAGATGTACGCTGATAAACGCATATGCGAAAGCCAGTTGCGGCGCATGACCCCAGCCCCAAAAGACGCCCCAGCTTTCAGCTCTTTATGGGCTTTGCGTTGAAAAACATCCATATCTTACTTCGGTAAACATTTATTAAACATTCATTATTTAATTATGGGTGCCGATATTTCAGTATCAATGAACTGTTTCGGAAATATTAAACCGCAGATGAACGCAGATAAACGCAGATGCGAAATCTCTTTGCGGCGCATGAACCTAGAATCAAAAGACGCCCCAGCTTTATGCTCTTTGCGTATAGTTGTTAATTTATCATGTTTTGAGATTCATTTCAATCGAACACGGATGACACGGGCGCGCCGAGCAAAGCTCAAATTCGCCAGCTGGTGAAAATCCAGCATGAGGAAAGGCTAGCCGCCACCTCAGAACTGAACCCCACACCCGGTCTGGTAACAGGCTGATGTGAT
>Ga0265296_1000293_pt1 | contig 86348 bp, 79 predicted proteins | sample MunlanPumphouse1_FD_189073 | JGI IMG/M metagenome (GOLD analysis project Ga0265296, IMG submission 189073) | Groundwater microbial communities from a municipal landfill in Southern Ontario, Canada - Pumphouse #1 | ecosystem: Environmental > Aquatic > Deep subsurface > Groundwater | place...
GCGGCGCGGGCCTGACCCGGGCCTGCGGCACCGGCGCCTGCGCCGCCCTCGTCGCCGCGGCCCGCCGCGGCCTGACCGGGCGCGCGGCGACGGTGGAGGTCGACGGCGGCGAGCTGGACATCAACTGGGACGAGGCCACGGACCACGTCCTCATGACGGGTCCCGTGGTGGTCGAACGCACGGGCGCGCTTCGCGTGTGAAGCGCGGCGGCGGCGACGGCGGCTCCCGTCTCCTCCCCGCTCCGCGAGGAGGGGGACCGCGAAGCGGTGGAGGGGGCGGAGGCGGATCGCATGCGATCCGACGACGGGCCGCGCGCGCGGACAGACCCCTCCGTCACGGCGCGAAGACGCCCTGTTATCCGTGACGCTACTCCGCGAATCTATAGTCGGGTTGGCGAGACAATATCCCGCCGCATCAACAGCTTCCGCTTTTCCCAAACTATATTCCTGGCGCCGCTCCCCACGGCCTTATCATTCCCTCATCCCGTCGCGGGGGAGGGCGTCTGGCGCCAGGGCCAATCACGTGCGGCGGGTGTGATCGTTGCGGGACGTCGCGCGTCGCCTTCGGGGGGTGCGCGGCGGAACCGGCCGCGCTGGAGGACGGGTTGCTCCCCCTTCCGGCGCGCGCAGGGACTGTCCTCCGGGTTGAAACGGAGGAGCCCAGGAGCCTGGCCGCTCCTGCCCGCCCGGGCTTAGTTTCGAAAGGGCCTAAATGGCGAGAGATCGGGGGCCGAAAATTGGCAAGCCCCGATTGGCCATGGGATGCCCGCCCCGAAGCGCTCGGAAGCCGCGATCACGCGGAGCGCAGGCGGCGACGCCGAAAACACATCACGGTCCCCGTAACGCGAAAGCAGGGGGCCACATTCCGGTTCCGGGCCAAGCCGCCCGCGCTCCGCGACCTCCCCACCCTTTCCGGCGGCGACGCCGGCGAGACGATGACGCACGCCTGCTGTCTCTCCCTCCCCCTCGTGGGGAGGGTGGCCGCGAAGCGGACGGGTGGGGAACCCCCGCACGGCATCCTCTTCGACATACCCCACCCTGTCGTCGCTTCGCGCCGACATCCCTCCCCATGAAGGGGAGGGAGAACGCACGGGCCCAACACCCCACAACGGTTGTCCCGACCCGTCCCCCGCTCTAGGAACAGTCCATGGCCGACCTGACAGACAAACAGACCTTCTCCGACGAAGACGCCCTGGAGTTCCACCGCAGCCCGACCCCGGGCAAGATCTCCATGGCGCCGACCAAGCCGATGGCGACCCAGCGCGACCTGTCGCTGGCCTATTCGCCCGGCGTCGCCATTCCGGTCCTGGCCATCGCCGACGATGTCGACAAGGCCTACGACTACACCTCCAAGGGCAATCTGGTCGCCGTCATCTCCAACGGCACGGCCATCCTCGGCCTCGGCAACCTCGGCCATATGGCGTCCAAGCCGGTGATGGAGGGCAAATGCGTCCTCTTCAAACGCTTCGCCGACGTCGACAGCTTCGACGTCGAGGTCAAGACCACCGACCCGGACGAATTCGTCACCGTGGTCAAGAACATCGGCGACACCTGGGGCGGCATCAATCTGGAGGACATCAAGTCCCCCGAATGTTTCGTCATCGAAAGCCAGCTGCAGGACCTGCTGGACATCCCGGTCTTCCACGACGACCAGCACGGCACCGCCATCATCTCGACCGCGGCCCTGATCAACGCCGCCCATATCGCCGGCAAGCGGCTGGAGGATATCCGGGTCGTCCTGTCGGGCGCCGGCGCCGCGGGCCTGAGCTCGATCGCCCTGATGAAGGCCGCGGGCGTCAGGCTGGAAAACACCATCATCTGCGATCGTCAGGGCGTCATCTATCACGGCCGCGACAACGTCTCCCAGTGGCAGGCCGCCCATGCCGTCGACACCCCGCTGCGCACCCTGGCCGAGGCCATGGTCGGCGCCGATGTGGTGCTCGGCCTCTCCGCCAAGGGCGCGATCACCAGGGAAATGGTCGCCTCGATGGCGCCCGATCCGATCATTTTCGCCATGGCCAATCCGGACCCGGAGATCACCCCGGAAGACGTGCTGTCCGTCCGCTCCGACGCCATCATGGCCACCGGCCGGTCCGACTATGTCAACCAGGTCAACAATGTCCTCGGCTTCCCCTACATCTTCCGCGGGGCCCTCGACGTGCGCGCGCGGCAGGTGAACCACGAGATGAAGATCGCCTGCGCCCGCGCCCTGGCGGCCCTGGCCCGCGAGGACGTGCCGGACGAGGTCGCCGCCGCCTATCGCGGCCGCAAGCTCAAATTCGGCCGCGACTACATCATCCCCACGCCCTTCGACCCGCGCCTGATCTGGTACATCCCGCCCTTCGTCGCCCAGGCGGCGATGGACACCGGCGTGGCCCGCAAGCCCATCGAGGACATGGACGCCTACCGGACCCAGCTGCGCTCGCGGCTCGATCCGTCCGCGGCCCTGATGCAGAACATCTCCGGCGCCGTGCGCGCCGCCCCCAACAAGCGGGTCGTGTTCGCCGAGGGCGAGGAGACCGCCGTCATCCGCGCCGCCTGGGGCTTCAAACAGGCCGAGCTGGGCACCCCCATCCTGCTGGGCCGCGAGGAGCTGATCCGCAAGAACGCCGCCGAGGCCGGTCTCAATTTCGAGGAGATGGGCATGGAGATCGTCAACGCCCGGGTCAGCGAGCACAATGTCGACTACACCGACTGGCTCTACGCCCGCCTGCAGCGTCGCGGCTATCTGAAGCGCGACGTCCAGCGGATGATCAATCAGGACCGCAACTATTTCGGCGCCGCCATGGTCGCCCGCGGCCAGGCCGACGCCATGGTCACCGGCGTGACCCGCAATTTCAACATGGTGCTGAAAGAGGTCCGGCGCGTCCTCGACGTCAAGGAGCGGATGATCGGCCTGTCAATCCTGCTCGCCAAGGGCCGCACCCTGTTCGTCGCCGACACCTCGATCCACGAACTTCCGAACGCGGAGGAACTGGCCGAGATCGCCATCCAGGCCGCCGCCACCGTCCGCAAGCTGGGCAAGACCCCGCGCGTCGCCTTCCTCAGCTATTCGACCTTCGGCAACCCTCCGGGCGACCGGGCCGAAAAGGTGCGCGAGGCCATCCGCATCCTCGATTCCAAGGGCGTCGATTTCGAATACGAGGGCGAAATGCCGCCCGAGCTGGCCCTCGATCCCGAGGCCCGCGCCGCCTACCCCTTCATGCGCCTGACCGGCCACGCCAACGTCCTGGTCATGCCGGCCATCCATTCGGCCGCCATCTCAACCAAGCTGGTCCAGCAGCTGGGCGGGGCGACCGTGATCGGCCCCCTTCTGGTCGGCCTCGAGAAGTCGGTCCAGATCGTCAGCCTCGGCGCCTCGGTCTCCGAGATCATCACCGCCGCCACCTTCGCCGCCTATGACGAAGGGGCGGTGGTCGAGAGTTGAGGGATCAGGCGGAGGCTTCGAGCTTCCGCTTCTCCGCCGCCAACCGCACCCATTCCAGTATGCAGAAGACGACGGTGATCCCGCCGAGGGCCGCCGCGAAGACGAATACGGGGGCAAAGCCCTGTTTCTCGATCATCTCGCCCAACGCCCCGCGACCGAAGGTGCCAATCAACAGCGCGAGGGAGGTGAACACCGCGAACTGCACCGCGCCGAACATCTTGCTGGACAGCGCCGACAGATAGGCGACGAAGGCCGCGCCGGCGAAACCGCCCGCGATATTCTCGCCGGCGATGGCCAGCATCAGACGCGCCATCGGCTCGCCGAGCCCGAACGCCCCGAACAGGCCATACAGCCCGGTCGCGCTCATGAAGCCGCCGATCACCGGCGCGCCCATGGCGAGGTCGGCGAACAGCAGGTTGGTCGCGGCGGCGAGGACGGCGCCGATCAGCAGGGACGCCATCCGCCCGATGACCAGCAGCGCCCAGCCTCCCAGGCCGATGCCGACGATGGTCATGACGACGCCAAAGGTCTTCGACGCCAGCGCCACCTCGGTCTTGGTGTGCCCAAGCGCCCCGCCGGTGTCGCCCATGTAGAAGGGAAAGGCGAACGGACCCCAGACCCCGTCGGTGATGCGATAGGTCAGGATCAGGCCCAGAACGATCAGCGCGCCCCAGCCCAGCCGCCCCATCAGCTCGACGAGGGGGGCGATGATGGCGTCATACAGCATGGTCAGGATCGGCCGGTCGCCCGGGGCCGGAACCGCCACCCGACCGCGCCAGACGACGAAGCCGGCGAGCGCGCAAGGCAGCAGGACGGCGGCGCCGATGATCCACGGACCCCAGGTCCCGGTGAACTCCCCCGCGCTGGGCGCCGGGGTCGTGGTCAGGGCCGTGACCATGAAGTTGACCAGCATGAAGGCGGCCCAGACCCAGGCCGCCAGGGTCGCGACGAGGGCGAACAGCCTCAGGCGCGGCGAACCGAGCCGCTCCTTCGCGATCGCCTGCGGCGGGGCCGGCGCGGGCTCGGGGGCGATGGCCGCGCCCAGCAGTCCCAGCCCCATCAGCACGCCGCCGACCGCGAAGGTGGCCGGCCAGCCCGCGATGTCCGCCAGGACAAGGGCGCCGGCGCCTCCGACCAGCGCCGCGGTGCGGAATCCGAACTGGTAGATGGTCGACAGCAGGTCAATCGGCGCGCCCGGCCCCGCCACCTCGATCCGCCAGGTGTCGATGACGATGTCCTGTGTCGCGGAGGCGAAGGCCCCCAGAGCGGCCGCGCTGGCCAGCAGACCGAGCGTGCCGCCTTCGGGACTCGACACGGCGATGACGATCAGGGCCCCGCCAATGATCAGCTGACAGCCGATCATCCAGCTACGGCGCCGGCCGAGCCGTTTGCCGATCACGGGCGGAACCAGACCCACGACGGGCGACCAGAGGAATTTGAACGCCCCGAACAGTCCGATCCACGACAGGATGCCGATGGTCGAGATCGCCACCCCGGCGTCCGACAGCCATGCGTTCAGCGTGCCGATCAGCATGGTGAAGGGCAGGCCCGCGGAGAAGCCCAACAGAAGCATGGCCAGGGTGCGCCGGTCGCGGAAGGCGGCCTTGAGCACGCCCAGACCCTTCGGCGCGATGTCGGTGGCCGCGACGGCCGGCGCGTCGGTCGTGGTCGGGTCGGTCATGGGCGCGTCTCTCCGGACGCCCCCGAGCGTCCCTTATGCGACGGCGACCTTGGCGCGCTCCGCGCGGTTCGTCCAGCGGGCCAGAGAGGCGCGCAGACTTTCCAGTTCCAGCGGCTTGACCAGATGATCGTCCATCCCGGCCTCGAGGCAGGTGCGGCGATCCTCGGCGAAGGCGTGGGCGGTCAGGGCCACGATCGGCGTCCGGTCGCCGCCGGCGCGGATGGCCCGGGCCGCGCTGGGCCCGTCCATGCCCGGCATGCGCATGTCCATGAAGACCAGGTCGTAGCGGGCCCGCTTCATGGCGGCGACGGCCTCATGGCCGCTGGCCGCCGTCTCGACGGCGCAGCCCTCGCGCCGCAGCAGGGTCGCGGCCAGCAGGGCCCCGACCGGATTGTCCTCGACCAGCAGCACCCGCGTGCCCGAGAACCGGGTCGTGGCCACGCGATCGTCCTCGGGCGGCGGCGGCGGCGGCAGGCCGGGCTGCAGCGTGGACCGGCCGCCGGCCGCGGCCAGCACCCGTTCGGCCACCGAGGCGCGGCGCAGCGGCTTGATCAGATAGCCGTGGAACCCGGCGCCCTTGTAGCGGGCGATCAGATCGCGTTCCGACGGCTTCAGCAGGATGATGCCGCGCCCCTGGGCCGGGCGGGCGGCCAGTCCCGAGCCCGCCGCGCGGGCAGCGTGGTCGATCAGGACGACCTCGCCCGCGGGGCCCGGGCGTCCGCCGGACGCCTCGATCTGGGCGATGGCCCCGGCGCGAACGAAGGGGTCGGGGCTGATGACATTGACGGTGCAGCCCGCGAGCGGTCGGCCGCGGTCGGCCGCGCCCTTGGCGAGCGGGAAGGCGGCCTCGAAGCGGAATCGGGCGCCCGCCCCGTCGGGCCGGTCGCCGACCGTGACCACGCCCTTCATGGCCGAAGCGAGTTTGGACACCACCGCCAGCCCCAGGCCGGCGCCGCCGAAGCGGCTGGCGTCCGAGGCGTCGACGTGGCCGAACTCCTCGAAGATGCGTTTGCGCGCCTCGGCCGGAACGCCGGGACCGGTGTCGTCGATGATGAAGGCCAGCCGGGGCCGGTTGGCCGCGCCGCCGACCCGCTCGACCGTGATCCTGACCCCGCCGGTCTCGGTGAATTTCACCGCATTGCCGGCCAGGTTGAACAACACCTGCCGCAGCCGGCCCTCGTCGCCGATGATGTCGACCGCATCGGGGGCGACCGACCAGACGATCTCCAGACCCTTGTCGTGAGCCCGGGGGCTCAGCAATTCGGCGACGCCCCGCACCAGGCCTTCCAGATCGACCGGGGCGGCGTCGAATTCCAGCTTGCCGGCCTCAAGCCGGGCGTAGTCCAGCAGGTCGTTGACCAGACCCAGCAGATGTTCGGCCGAGGAACGGGCGGCCTCGGCGTAGGCGCGCTGCGCCCCGTCCAGCCGTGTGCGTTGCAGCAGGCCCAACATGCCGATGACGCCGTTCAGGGGCGTGCGCATCTCATGGCTCATCAGACGCAGGAACTGCTGTTCGGGCGCCTCCCCCCTGGCGGGTTTCAGGTCTGCCGGTTCGGTCGTCTTCCCACGTCGCGCCATTCTGGCCTCGCGTCCCTCACACTGTGCGGGAAACATGCGGCCCCAGGTATTAACGCCCGCTCAAAAGTCCTTCAGAAAACAGGCACGTCTGCGTGATGCGAGGTCTGACGTTCGAAATCGCCCTGCGCCCCCACGGTCGAGCGCCGGTAGACGAGGGCCTCGGCGATGTGCCGCCGCAGCACGCCGTCGCAGCCGTCGAGGTCGGCGATGGTGCGCGCCAGCCGCAGGGTGCGGGTCCAGCCCCGCGCCGTCAGTCCGCCCGCCTCTCCGGCCCGCATCAGCAGGGCGCGGCCCGGCGCGTCCGGCGTGGCGAACCGGTCCAGGGTCTCACCCGAGGCGCGGGCGTTGACGGCCTGGTCGCGGGCGACGGCCGGATCGATCCCGGCGGCGCGCAGCCGCTCCTCCTGCATGGCGCGGGCGGCGGCGACGCGGGCCGCGGCCTCGGCCGTGCCCTCGGCCGGGGGCGGCAGGGCCATGTCCGAGGCCGTGACGGGCGGCGTCTCGACGGTCAGGTCAATACGGTCGAACATCGGGCCCGAGATGCGGTTCTGATAGTCGCGCTGACAGCGCGGGGCCTTGCCGCACGCGCCCTTGCCGCCGCCTCCGACGCCGCACCGGCAGGGGTTCATGGCGGCCACCAGTTGGAAGCGGGCGGGATAGCGGACATGGGCGTTGGCCCGCGCCACCACGATCTCGCCCGTCTCCAGCGGCGCGCGCAGCGAGTCCAGGGCCTGGGCCGAATATTCCGGCAGCTCGTCGAGAAAAAGCACGCCGTTGTGGGCCAGGGAGGCCTCGCCCGGCTTGGCCTTCAGCCCGCCGCCGGTGAGGGCCGCCATGGACGCCGAATGATGCGGCGCGCGGAACGGCCGGGCGCGGGTCAGGGCCCCGCGCTCGATCAGCCCCGCCACCGACCAGACCATCGAGGTTTCCAGCAGCTCCTGCGGCGTCAGGGGCGGCAGCAGGCCCGGCAGGCGGGCCGCCATCATCGACTTGCCCGAGCCCGGCGGACCGACGAACAACAGGTTGTGCCCGCCGGCCGCAGCGATCTCCAGCGCGCGCTTGGCGCTCTCCTGGCCCTTGACCTCGCGCAGGTCGGGGACCGCCGCCCCCATCCGCACCGGACCCGGCTCGGGCGCGCGGAGCACCTGGGTCCCCTTGAAATGATTGACCAGACCGATCAGCGAACGCGGCGCCAGAATGTTGACGTCGCCGGCCCAGGCCGCCTCGGGCCCGTTGGCCTCGGGACAGATGAGGCCCAGCCCCATGGCCGAGGCCGCGACCGCCGCCGGCAGGGTTCCGCCCACCGGCGCGATCTGGCCGTCCAGATTCAGTTCGCCGACGGCGGCCCAGCCGTCGAGGGCGTCGGGCGTGATCACCCCCATGGCCGCCAGCAGGGCGAGGGCGATGGGCAGGTCGAAATGGCTGCCCTCCTTGGGCAGGTCGGCCGGCGCCAGATTGGCGATGATGCGCCGCGGCGGCAGGGCCAGGCCGATGCCGGCGAAGGCGCCGCGCACCCGCTCGCGGCTCTCGGCCACGGCCTTGTCGGGCAGGCCGACGATGGCGAAGACGATCGGCCCGTCATTGCCGACCAGTTGCACCTCGACGTCGACGCGCCGCGCCTCGACGCCTTCGAACGCGACCGTCACCACCCGAGCCGCCACCGCGCCCCTCCCGCTGCCGGCAGGGAACGAAACACGAACCCGGATGAAATGCAATCCAGATTTACGCCGGACCGCAACCCTGCATTGGGATCAGGCGGCGCGTTTGCGCTCGATCGCGTCCCACATCAGGGCGGCCGCATCCACGCCGGTGAAGCGCTTCAGCTGCTGGGCTCCCGTCGGCGAGGTGACGTTGATCTCGGTCAGGTAGTCGCCGATCACGTCGATGCCGACGAACAGCAGGCCCCGCGCCTTCAACGTCGGCCCTATGGCGGCGCAGATCTCGCGGTCGCGGGCGGTCAGTTCGACCGGGGCGGCCGTACCGCCGACGCGCAGGTTCGAGCGTACCTGTCCGGAAGCCGGAATCCGGTTGATGGCTCCGACCGGCTCGCCGTCGATCAGGATGATGCGCTTGTCGCCCTTCGACACCGCGGGGATGAATTTCTGGATCACCAGCGGATCGCGGCTGCCGGTCATGTGGATCTCGATCAGGGCCTCGAGATTGGGGTCGCCGGCCTTGAGCTTGACCACGCCCGACCCCGCCGCGCCGTGCAGGGGCTTGAGCACCACGTCGCCGTGCCGCTCATGGAAATCGACGAGGGCCACGGGGTCGGACGAGACCAGCGTCGGGGGCGTCAGGCCGGGAAACTGCGTCACCAGCAGCTTTTCGGGCGCGCTGCGGACCTCGGCGGGATCGTTCACCACCAGGGTCTTCGGATGCACCGTCTCCAGCAGGTAGGTGGCCGTCACATAGGCCATGTCGAACGGCGGATCCTGCCGCATCAGGATGACGTCGACATCCTCGCCGAGGTCCAGCTTCACCTCTTCGCCGAACGAGACATGGTCGCCTTCGGTCTGACGCAGGGTTACGGGCCGGGCGCGGCAGAACAGCTTCCCGTCCTCCAGGGCCAGGGTGCGGAAGTCATAGACCCACTGCGCGTGGCCCCGGTCCTGCGCCGTGGTCATCATCAGCCAGGTCGTGTCGGACTCGATATTGACCGCCTCTATGGGGTCCATCTGGATCGCGACTCTCAACATGCCCTGTCCTTCCAAACGTCAGCCATGGCTAATGGGCAGCCGGGCGGGGCGGCGCAAGCCTCGTCCGGTCTCAAGCCGCCCGAAGGGCGGCAGGCCGGCCTAATTAAGCTGAAGCCTCACCCGGTCGACCGACATGCGGCGCGTGATCTCCATCGGATCGTCCAGGGTCCGGGCCTGCGAGAGGGCTTCGAGCGCGCCGGCCAGGGCGCCCTGCTTCTCGCGCGCGGCGGCCACATCCAGCCACGGGCGGTGGTCCTCGGGGTCCAGCAAGGCGCGGCGCAGGGCGGACCGTTCGGCCCCTTCGAAATCCTGGGCGTGGATGGCGCGACTGAACAGGACGTTCTGCATCCGGATCAGGGCCTGTCGGTCGCTGACCGGGGCCATCAGCACGTCCAGACGGTCGGCCACATGCGGAGTCAGGCCCGCGCGCAGGGCCCGGCGCGTCAGCTCCGAAGGCAGGACCAGCCGGCCCTGGCTGAATGGATCCAGCGCCACCGGCCCCTCGGGCGTCTCGACCCGGAGCAGGAAATGGCCGGGGAAGTCGACGCCCTGCGCCTTCAGTCCCGCCCGCCGCGCGGCGTCGAGATAGAAGACACTCAGCGCCACCGACAGGCCACGCCGACGTTCGGCCACGTCGATGACGTCGGTGTTGGCGGCGGAGTCATAGTGCAGCAGGTCGCCGTTCAGGCGCAGGTCGACCGCCATGGTTTCGGTCAGGGCGTCATCGGGACTTTCGCCGCCGATGCGTTCGGCCAGCCGGTCGGCGGCGTGGTTGGCCAGTGTCCGAACGGGTTCGGGATCGCGGAACGGATAGTCGTGAATGGCGCAGGCGATGGCAGCCTCAAGCAGCGGAAAGGCGTCGTCGTCTGCCTGTCCGGCCTCGGTCAGCACGGCGATCGCGTCGTCGCGGGTCATGCGCCGCCCCTCCCGAAGGCGTCAACGCCGCGACGATGGCGCGGAAACCGTCCGGGAGCCAGCGCCACCATGTCGATTCGCAACACATGACCGGCCAGGCTGGGTCTTTGGCGCAACACCGCCCGACCCGCCGCCAGCAGGCGATCGAACTGATCCGGCGCCAGGGCGGTCAGGGCGCCTTCCATCGTCGCGCGCCGTTTGACCTCGACCACCGCCAGGGTCCGCCCCCGCCGCGCGAGGATGTCGATCTCTCCGGCGCGCGTCTTCAGCCGGAAGCCGAGGATCTGATAGCCCTCGGCCATCAACAGCGCCGCCGCCAGCCACTCCGAGCCGTGCCCGGCGCGGTGGGATTTCGCCCCCAGCCCGACCCGCCAGTCCCGCTTGATGCGCGCGGCCTTCGGCGCCTTGAGCCGGGTCGCGGGCTTCGGAGACTTCACCGACCCTGCATCTCCAGCGCCCGCTTGTAGAGCGGCTTGCGCGGCAGGTTCAGCGCCCGCGACACCTCGGCGGCCGCCTCGCCGGGCGGAAGACGGGTCATGGCCTCGGCCAGGGCCGCGTCGGCGTCGGCGTCGGAAGCGACCTCGATGTCGCCGGGACCGACGACCACCACGATTTCACCCTTGGGGGATTGGCAGCGGGGGTCGACGGCCAGTTCGGCCAGCGAACCCCGGACGCACTCCTCGTACAGCTTGGTCAGTTCACGGGCGACGGCGGCGGGGCGAGGTCCCAGCACGGCGGCCATGTCGGCCAGGCTGTCGGCCAGGCGGGGCCCGCTTTCGAAGAAGACCAGGGTCTGGCGCGCGGTCCGCACCTCTTCCAGCATGGTTCGGCGCGCGCCGGACTTCGGCGGCAGGAAGCCGGCGAACAACACCCTGTCGGCGGGCAGGCCTGCGATGCACAGCGCCGCCAGCAGGCTGGACGGACCCGGGATCGGATGCACCGGCAGTCCCTCGGCGATCACCGCGCGCGCGACGACGAAGCCGGGATCGCTGACCAGCGGCGTGCCGGCGTCGGACACCAGGGCCACCACCGCCCCCTCGCGCAACCGCTCGATGGCCAGGTCGGCGGCGCGGGCCGAGGCGTGGTCATCGCAGCGCTCCAGCCGGACCTTCAACCCATAGGCCGACAGCAGTTTGGCGGTCACCCGCGTGTCCTCGGCCAGGACCAGATCGGCGGCGGCCAGCACGTCGAGCGCCCGCAGCGTCATGTCGCGCAGGTTCCCGATCGGCGTCGCCACCAGATAGAGGCCCGACGCCACGGTGCGGCGCGGCGGGGCGGTCGGCGGAAACGGCGAAGGATCAGGGGAGGACTCTGGCATCGGCGGGACCGTGCCAGCCGGGGCGTCGCCGCTCAAGGGCGCGGCGACGAACGGAGATGACGGACGGCCGAAAACACCGTTCACACCGTGCGCATCGTGCGCATCGTGCGGCTCCGATTTCTGTGTTGCACCCGATTGTCAAAGACTGGCCTCCCGATTCCGGCAGTGAACCATGCGGCTACGTCAGATTCGGACGTGCGACGGCCTCGGGATCGCGCCGAACGGCCACAGGCCTATGTCAGCAGCGCCCTCAGAACGCCGTCGAGCACGGGTCGGCCTGCCCTCGTGGCGACGACCCTGTCGGCCCGGACGGCCAGGAAACCATCGGCCAGCAGAGCGGAAAGCGGCCCTGTCCCCGCCGCCAGTTCCAGCGTCGCCAGATCGGCCAGCGCCGCGCCCTCGACCGTCCGCAGGCCGAGCAGCACCTTCTCTTCCGCCGCATCCCGGCCCGACTGCGTCTCCCGCTCACTCCACGGCTCCGACGCCGCAACCCCGGCGACATAGGCGCCGATCCCCCGGTGCGCGACCGTCGCCGTCCGCGCTCCGCCGAGCGTCAGCCGTCCATGCGCCCCGGGGCCCACGCCCAGATAATCCCCGCCCCGCCAGACGTGCAGATTGTGCGACGACCGCGCTGCGACGCCGCGCGCGTGGTTGGACACCTCATAGGCCTCGAACCCGGCGCGCTCGAGTACGGTCTGGGTGGTCTCATAGAGGGCGGCCGACAGATCCTCGTCCGGGGGCGTCCAGGCCTGACGGGCGACGGCGCGGCCGAAGGCGGTCGCGGGCTCGATGGTCAGCTGATAGGGCGAGACGTGCTCGAACCCCATGTCCAGCGCCTCGCTCAGCTCCGCCGTCCATCCGCCGACGGTCTGGCCCGGCCGGGCGTAGATAAGGTCGATGGACAGCCGGTCGAAGGCGCGGCCGGCGACGGCGACGGCGCGCCGGGCCTCGGCCGCCGAATGATTGCGCCCGAGGAAGGCCAGGGCCGCGTCGTCCAGCGCCTGCACCCCCATGGACAGGCGGTTGACGCCCGCGTCGGCGAGGGCGGCGAACCGGTCGGCCTCGGCGTCGGTGGGATTGGCCTCGAGGGTGATCTCGATCGGCCCGCGCGGTTCGAACAGGGACCGCGCCCGGTCGATCACCGCGCCCACGGCCTCGGCCGCCATCAGCGAGGGGGTGCCGCCGCCGAAGAAGATCGACGCCAGCCGGCGCGGACCGGTCAGGGCCGCCTGCGCCTCGAGGTCCAGCAGTATGGCGCGGACCAGTCCGGCCTGCTCCGCCGTCCGCCCCCGGTCGCGCACGACGTTGAAGTCGCAATAGGGGCAGATGCGCGCGCAGTACGGCCAGTGGACGTAGAGGGCGACGTCGGTTCCAGGGTCGGGAACAGGCTCAGTCAATCAGCGCCGCCTTCAGCTTCGCGAACGCCCGGGCGCGGTGGCTGATGGAATCCTTCAGCGCCGGGTCCAGTTCGCCGAAGGTCTGGTCGTAGCCTTCCGGAATGAAGATGGGGTCATAGCCGAAGCCCCGGTCGCCGCGCGGCGGGAAGGTCAGCAGGCCGTCGACCCGCCCCTCGACCACCACCGCCGGGCCGTCCGGCCAGGCCACCGCGAGGGCCGAGGTGAACCAGGCGCGGCGATCATCCGAACCGATCTCCTCGAGTCTTTCTTCCACCCGGCGCATGGCAAAGGCGAAATCCTTGTCCGGCCCGGCCCAGCGGGCGGAAAATATGCCCGGCGCCCCGTCCAGCGCCGCCACCGACAAACCGGAGTCGTCCGCCAGCGCCACCTCGCCCGACCGGTCCGCCGCGTGGCGCGCCTTCAGCAGGGCGTTGCCCGCGAATGTGCTCTCGGTCTCCTCCGGTTCCGGAAGATTCAGGCTGGCCGCCGTGACCACCGCGTAATGTCCGTCCAGAAGGGCGTGGATCTCGACCGCCTTGCCGGGATTATGGGTCGCCACGACGAGACGCATCCCCTTGATAAGCCTGAGTTTCATCCCGATCACGCGCTCCGCAACAATCCATTGCCAAAGTTTAATATCGTTAAACGATATGTAACATGACTTCCTACAACGCACGTCCTATCTATGTCTTCAAGAACGGACGCCGCGACGTTCCCCGAACAAGCCGAAACCGGCAAGATCGATGCAGCGGATCAACGAACGAGGGGTGAAAACATCCCTCACTCAGGAACTACGGAGAAAGACCATGAACACCATGAACGCTTCCTACTTCATCGAAAAGGTCGGCCACGGCGTCCTGAACGCCATGCTGCTCGCCGCCCTGCCGACCGCCCTGGTCGCCACTCTGATCCAGGCCCTCTGATTCAGCCGATCCGGTCCCGGGTCGCCCCAACGGCGCCTGACCAAACAGAATGTCTCACCGGAGCTTTGACGATCGGCATGACAATCGCGATGAATAAGCCCGCGTGTGGGTTCGCCGGACCCCGCGCGGCATCCTCGCCCCGACCCCCGGCCTGAAACGAGGCCCCTGCATGCGCTTCCCGAAGACGAGGAAACTCGGGATTCGTGTACCGGCGGTGCCCGGCCTGCGCGCCCGCTCGATGTCACAGCTGCTGAACGCGGCTCTCGGCGTCGCCTACTGGCTGATGATCCTGTTGACGTTGATCGTGGTAGCGGCTTTCGTCGTCACCCTGTTCATTCCCATGGGACCCACCGGCCTGATTTTCAGTGATGAATCGGGCGGCACCCAGATTCCCGTTTCCCGCACCTACATCCTGTTCGGCTTCGGGGCCTTCGCCGGCTATTTCGGCGGGTTCGCCCTGATCCTGAGGCAGTTGCGCCGCATCTTCAGCACCCTGGCGACCGGCGATCCGTTCCATCCCACCAATGTCAGCCGGCTGAAGCAGATCGGCCTGACCCTGAGCGTGGTCACCGGCGGCGCCTGGATCGGCCAGACCCTGGTGGCGCGTCTGGCGCGCGGCGAGATGGATCCCCCCTCCCTGTTCGACCTCGTCACCCCCGCCTTTTCCGTCCTGGTCGTTTTCGTCCTGGCCGAGGTGTTCCGCGAAGGCGCCCGCCTGCGCCGCGAATCCGAACTGACAATCTGAAAAAGGTCCGCTAGAGCCCCGCCATGGCCATTCGCGTCCAGCTTGATCGCATTCTCCTCGAGCGGCGCATGTCGCTGACCGAGCTGGCCGACCGCGTCGGCGTGACCCTGGCGAACCTGTCGATCCTGAAGACCGGCAAGGCCCGCGCCATCCGGTTCTCGACGCTGGACGCCCTGTGCCGCGAACTGAACTGCCAGCCGGGCGATCTGCTGGTTCAGACGCCGGGGCCCCAGGATCCGGGCTCCGACGAGGACGCCGACGGGACCGCCCCCGGCGCGACATGAGCCGCCGCGACGACCTGAGCCCCGACGACCGCCGCATCTGGGCCCGCGTCGCCGGCTCGGTCACGCCCGCGAAGCCGAAGAAGGCCGCCCGCGTCATTCCCGGCGCCGCCATCGTCGATCCGCCCGCCGCCCCGCATCCGAAGACGGCGCCGAAAGGGCGTGGAGCGCCGCCGTCATACACGCCGCCCGTCGCTCACGAGCGCCCGCGCGGCCTGCCCGAGGCGCTGGAGCCGCGCCGTCAGCGCCGCCTGTCGCGCGAGCGGGATCCGATCGAGGCGCGCATCGACCTGCACGGTTTCGGCCGTTTCCAGGCCCAGGACGCCCTCACGGCTTTTCTGATCGGAGCACAGGCCCGCGGCTGTCGCTCGGTGCTGGTCATCACCGGACAGGGTCGGCGCGGCGGGACCGGCGTGATCCGGGCCTCGGTGCATGAATGGCTGCAGGGCGCCGCATTACGCGGCGTGGTGTCAGGGTTCGCCTCCGCCGCCCGCCATCACGGCGGCGACGGCGCCCTGTATGTGACGATCAGGCGGGGTTGAGCCGCAGACCGGCGTCTTTCGCCAGTGACTCCAGCGACGTCATCGGCCGCGGCCCCCAGTGGGCGATGACCTCGGCGGCGGCCAGCGAGCCCAGCTTGCCGGCGTCTTCCAGCGACAGGCCGCGCGCCAGCCCCAGCAGGAAGCCCGCCGCGTACTGGTCGCCGGCGCCCGTGGTGTCGACGACCTTGGCGACCGGCACGGCCGCGACCTCGACGCGCTCGGCCCCGCCCTCGCCGAAGACCACCGAGCCGGCGGCCCCGCGGGTGACGGCGGCGATCTCGACGATCCGGCCCAGATGGGCGGCGGCCTGGTCGAAATCCTCGGTCTCGAACAGGGCGTGGAGCTCGCCCTCATTGGCCAGGACGATGTCGGCCGAGGCCTCGATGAAGGCCAGCAGCTCGGTGCGCCAGCGGGCGACGACGAAGGTGTCGGACAGGGTGATGGCGACCTTGCGCCCGGCGGCGTGGGCGGCGGCGGCGGCGGCCTCGAAGGCGGCGCGGGCCGGGGCCGGATCGAACAGATAGCCTTCCAGATAGACGATGGCCGAGGCGCCGATCAGGTCCGCGTCGATGTCCGCGACGGCGAGCTGGTTGGCGGCGCCGAGGAAGGTGCACATGGTGCGCTGGCCGTCCGGCGTGACATTGATCATGCACACGCCGGTGGCCAGGCCCTTCTCCGCCCCGTCCTTCAGCGGCGGCGTCTCGAAGGCGACGCCGGCGGCGCGGATATCGTGGGTGAAGACGCCGCCCAAGGTGTCGTCCGCGACCTTGCCGATATAGGCGGCGCGACCGCCGAACGAACCGACGCCCGCGACCGTGTTGCCGGCCGAGCCGCCCGAGGCTTCCACGCCCGCGGCCATGGCGGCGTAGAGGTCGGCGCTCTGTCGCGCGTCGACCAGCTGCATCGAACCGGCGGTCAGGCCCTGGGCCGTCAGGAAGGCGGGCTCGCAGGGGGCGAGGACGTCGACGATCGCATTGCCGACGGCGCAGACATCATAGGAGGCGGGAATCTGGGTCATGGGCGGCCCATAGCCGAGGACCGACCCCGCGTCATCCAAAAACCCATAAGGAAAGCCTTATGCATTTGCCGTCGGTTCGCTAAGACGCGGTCATGACCGAAGTCGCCGTCCTCACCCCTGATCCGTCCGATCCCTCCTACGCCGGTCAGTGGCCCGGCGTGCTGGAACGGCTCGCTCAGGCCCTGTCGCTCGCCGACGTGACCGTGGCGCCGACGCCATGGACCGGGCACGTCGACGACGCTTCCGGCCTGACCGGCTATCCGCTGGTCCTGCCGCTGATCGTCTGGGGCTATCACCGGGACCACGGCCGCTGGATGCAGGCCTGCGCGACCTGGGCGGCGGCCGGGGTGCGGATGCTGAACCCGCCGTCGGTGCTGGGCTGGAATTCGGACAAGCGCTATCTGGGACGGCTGGCCGATCAGGGGATCGCCATCCCGGACACGGTCTGGATCGACAATCCCGGACAGGCCGACGTCGACGCAGCCTTCAACCGCTTCGGGACGGACCGGCTGGTGGTCAAGCCGCGCGTCTCGGGCGGGGCGTGGAAGACTCTCAGGCTGTCGCGCGGCGACCGGCTGACGGATGCGCCCGCGGGTCCGGCGATGATCCAGCCCTATCTGCCGACCATCGAGACGGAGGGCGAGACCTCGCTGCTGTTCTTCGGCGGCAGGCTCAGCCACGTCGTCAACAAGCGGCCGGTTCCCGGCGAGTTCAGGGTCCAGGTCCAGTACGGCGGCGGCTACACGGCGCTGGCCGAACCGCCGGCGGGCGCCCTGGCCCTGGCGGAACGGACACTGGCCGCCATCGATGAGGACCTGCTCTACGCCCGCATCGACATGGCCCCCGACGCCGACGGCCGCTGGCTGCTGATGGAGGCCGAACTGATCGAGCCCGACTTCTACCTGGGCTCGGCGCCGGAAGGCGGCCGGAATTTCGCGGACGCGGTGCGAGCCCGGCTCGGCTGATTCCTCATCTCCGAAGCAGGTAAGCTGATCGGAGGTCTTCGTACTCGAAGTAGCCGAGCTTTCCGGGAATGCAGGACAGGAAGGTTCCGAAATCGGATCCGACAACGCCAGACAATGCATCCCTCAGCGGCATTTCGCGTCCATCCATCTGCTTGTCGGAAGAGATGACAAAACAGGTTGGGGGCGCCCCGTACCTAAGGAGCAGCGCTTCCACGTTCGGCGCCGAGGCGACCGCTCCGTCCAGAAGGGTCGCGTGGCGATGATCGAGCGCAATGGCGTGGTCAAGCAGTGCGCGCACCTCCGGTCGCCGCTTCGCCCCCCGTTCCAGAAGGGTTCGCATCCGCCCCCGACCGGGTTCGGCGAGAAATTGAATAAATCCGAGCTCGTGATCGTTCACCTTACCCCTCCTCAGGCCGCCTCGCCCATCGCCACCAAATCGGGCCTCGACGGGCACAGGTCGCTGATCAGACAGGCGCTGCATTTCGGGCGCCGCGCCGTGCAGGTGTATCGGCCGTGCAGGATCAGCCAGTGGTGGGCCTTGGGCAGCCATTGTTCCGGCACGACGCGGAACAGCTGGGCCTCGACCTTGTCGGGGGTCGCGGCGTTGGCCAGGCCCAGCCGGTGCGAGACGCGGAACACATGGGTGTCCACCGCGATGGCGGCCTCGATCCCCAGTTCGTTCAGCACCACGCTGGCGGTCTTGCGCCCCACCCCGGGCAGGGCCTGAAGCCCGGCCCGGTTCAACGGGACCTCGCCGCCGTGCTGCTCAAGGATGATCCGGCTCAGGGCGATGACGTTGCGCGCCTTGCCGCGATAGAGGCCGATGGAGGCGATGTAGGGGACCAGCCCGGCCTCGCCGAGCGCCAGCATCTTCGCCGGCGTGTCGGCGACCTTGAACAGTTTTTCGGTCGCCTTGTTGACCGAGACGTCCGTCGCCTGGGCCGACAGGGCGACGGCGACCACCAGGGTATAGGGGCTGGAAAAATTCAGCTCGGTCTTCGGCTCGGGCATCACGGTCGACAGCCGTTCGAAGACGGCCTCGACCCGATCCTCGTCCGGCGGCCAGCCGAGCACGGGGATGACCGCGCCGGTCATCACGGCGGGGCGCCGGGGCAGGGCTTTCGTTCGGGCCTTCACGGGCTTCATGCGGTGTCGTCGCCGGGAGGGCCGCCGGGGTCAAGTCCGGCGCGGGGACAATGCGAAACATGACGTGTTGCGGCGCCGAACAGGCGGTATTGATTTTTGGACAGTATCGTCCATTTTATGTCGTCCTCCCCGACACCCTTCCCGAGCATTCCCCCCATGCCCCTGTCGCCCACCCTGAAAAAGCGCCTGCCCCTGATCGTGGGCGCCGTCGTCGCCGTCGCCGTCGTCATCGGCGGGATCGTCTGGTGGCAGGGCAAGCAGCGCTGGGTGTCCACCGACAACGCCTTCGTCGCCGCCGACACCACCGAGGTCAGCCCCCAGATCGACGGCTATGTCGTCGAGGTGCTGGTGGCCGACAACCAGCGCGTCGCGCCGGGCCAGATCCTGATCCGTCTCGACGACGCCAACGCCCGCGCCGCCCTGAGCCAGGCCGAGGCCAACCTGGCCTCGGTGATCGCCGCCGTCGGCAATGTCGACGCCCGCGCGGCCCAGGAGCAGGCCCTGATCGCCTCGCGCGCCGCCGGCGTCGCCCAGGCCCAGGCCCAGGCCGATCTGGCCCGCCAGCAGGTCGACCGCTACGGCAAGCTGGCCGAGCAGGGCTGGGTCTCGCAACAACGAATCCAGACGGAACAGGCCGGCGCCCGCACCGCCCAGGCCACCGTGGCCGAGGCCCAGGCCGCCCTGGTCGCCGAACAGCGCACCGCCGGCGTGCTGGGCTCGACCCGCAGCCAGAGCGTCGCCGCCGTCGACGTGGCCCGCGCCCAGGTCGAACAGGCCCGCATCGCCCTGGACCGCACCGTCATCCGCGCGCCTGTCGGCGGCGTGATCGGCGCCCGCGGCGTCCGCGTCGGCCAGTACGTCCGCCCCGGCGGCCAGATCCTGTCGATCGTGCCGCTGGGCGACGCCTATGTGGTCGCCAACTTCAAGGAGACCCAGGTCGACCGCCTGCGCCTCGGCCAGACCGTCGAGATCACCGCCGACGCCTTCCCGGGCGAACGCCTGACGGGCCATATCGACAGCTTCTCGCCCGCCACCGGATCCGAGTTCGCCCTGATCCCGATCGAGAACGCGACCGGCAACTTCACCAAGATCACCCAGCGGCTGCCCGTGCGCATCCGCGTCGACCATACCGCCGGCGCCGCCCTGCGGCCCGGCCTGTCGGTCGAGGTCAAGGTCGATCTGAAGAGCCGCGGCGGCCTCAGCTTCGCCCAGGCCGCGACCGGGACCATGGCCACGGCCGCCGCCGACACGGGCGTCGCGGTCCAGTGACCGCCGCCGCCCCCGCGGTCGCCGGGGCCCCTCCGGCCGAACCGAAGATCAACTGGACCATCCTGCTGCTCGGTTTCGCCGGGATGGTGATCGGCCAGTTCATGGCCATTCTCGACATCCAGATCGTGGCCTCGTCCCTGCCGCAGATCCAGGCCGGGGTCGGCGCCTCGGCCGACGAGATCAGCTGGATCCAGACCGCCTATCTGATCCCCGAGGTCGTGATGATCCCCCTGTCGGGATACCTCTCGCGCCTGTGGGGAACGCAGAAGGTCTTCCTCGTCTCCTGCGCCGGCTTCATGCTGATGAGCGTGGCCACGGGCCTGTCGACGTCGATCGACGCCATGATCTTCTTCCGGGCGCTTCAGGGCTTCGTCGGCGGGGCCATGATCCCGACCGTCTTCGCCGTCGCCTTCACCGCCTTCCCGCCCGAGAAACGCATCACCGCCAGCGTGGTCATGGGGCTGATCGTGACCCTGGCGCCCACCGTCGGCCCCACCCTCGGCGGCCACCTGACCGAGTGGCTGAGCTGGCGCTGGCTGTTCTTCATCAACGTTCCGCCCGGACTGCTGGTGCTGTTCCTGGTCGGCCGCTACGCCAATTTCGACAAGGGCGATCCATCCCTGACCAAGGGCTTCGACTGGTGGGGCCTGGCCCTGATGGCCGTCTTCCTGATGAGCCTCCAGTTCGTGCTCGAGGAAGGGTCGAAGAACGACTGGTTCTCGGACGACAACATCCTGTGGCTGTCGGTCCTGGCCGCCATCACCGGCCCGGCCTTCATCTGGCGGTCGCTGACCTACCGCAACCCCGTGGTCGAGCTGCGCGCCTTCACCAACCGCAACTTCATGGTCGGGGTGGTGATGACCTTCATCGTCGGCGCGGCCCTGTTCGGCGGCACCTTCCTGCTGCCGCTGTTCCTGTCGCGGGTGCGCGAATATTCGGCCGCCGAGGTCGGGACCACCATGGTGGTGTCGGGTCTGGCCATGTTCGCCACCGCGCCCTTCGCGGGCCGGCTGGTGCGCAAGGTCGACGCCCGCATCCTGATGTTCGGCGGCTTCATGCTGTGCGCCTGGGGCATGTGGGACGCCCACGCCGTGACCAGCGAATGGGGCTTCTGGCAGTTCGCCGGGGTTCAGGCCCTGCGCGGGGCCGGCGTCATGATGGCCATGATCGCGGCCCAGCAGGTGACCATGTCGACCCTGCCGCCGCACATGGTCAAGAACGCCTCCGGCCTGGTGAACCTGTCGCGCAACGTCGGCGGAGCCTTCGGCCTGGCCTTGTTGAACACCTCCCTGACGCAGAATACGGCGTCGCACATGAGCGAGCTGACCCAGAACATTTCCGTCACCAGCGGCGGCATGCAGGGCATGCTGGCCGGAATGCAGGAACGGTTCGCCGGCTCGATCGACCCGGCCGGGGCGGCGATGAAGGCGCTCTACGGCATGTTGTACAAACAGGCGACGACCCTGGCCTTCGGCGACGCCTTCGCCATGCTGGCGGTGGGCTGCGTCTTCGCCGCCTTCGTCACCCTGCTCTCCCGCCCCGCGAAGCCGGCCGCCGGCGCGCCGCCCGTGGACGCCCACTGATGGCGCGGGTCATCGGACAGGTCGACGAGACCAAGACGGAGGCCATTCTGGACGCGGCCCTCGCCCTGTTCTCCGAAAAAGGCGCCCTCGCCTCGATGGAGGCCATCGCCCGCCGGGCCGGGGTCTCGCGCCAGACCCTGTACAACCGCTTCCCGTCCAAGGTGGAGATCGGCCGCGCCCTGGCGGCCCGTCGCTCCGACGCCATCAGCACGCCGCTGCGGACCGGCGGCGATCCGGAAACGGTGTTGACCGCCATGGCCGCCGGCATGCTGGAAAAGCTGTGCGGCAAGGAGGCCGGCGCCTCGATGCGCGGGGTCGCCCTGATGTCGCCCAGCGATCCGGAACTGGCCCAGGCCATCTATCAGGCCGGGCCCGCCGAAGGCCTGCGCCGCCTGTCCGCCTGGCTGGCGGAGCAGGACGGCAAGGGGCTGCTGCGGATTCCCGATCCCGACGCGGCGGCCGAGATGTTCTCGGGCATGGTGCTGGGCCACGGCCATCTGCGCGGCGTGCTCGGCGTGCCCCACCCGGCCTTCGACCTGGGCGTCCGCGCCGCCGAGGCCGCCCGCCGCTTCCTGCGCGCCTTCGCCGCCTGACGGTTGGCCTCGTCCGCCAATCGGACTAGACCGCGCGGAGACTGTTCCGGAGCGTACCCATGCTGATCCATCTCTCCTCATGGCCCGAGATCGATGCGCGGCTGAAGACGACGAAGACCGTCGTCGTGCCCATCGGCTCCAATGAACAGCACGGCCCGACCGGCCTGCTCGGCACCGACTGGCTGTGCCCGGAGATCATCGCCCAGGCCGCCGAGGCGCAGGACGAGCGCCTGGTCGTCGCCCCGACCTTCAACATCGGCATGGCCCAGCATCACCTGGCCTTCGCCGGCACCATCTCGCTGCGGCCCTCGACCTTCATGGCCGCCATCACCGACTGGGTGTCCTCGCTGAGCCGCCACGGCTTCGAGCGGATCTACTTCCTCAACGGCCACGGCGGCAATGTCGCCACCATCGAGGCGACCTTCGCCGAGATCTACGCCGAATGGTCGTTCGTCGAGGAGCAGCCGCCCTTCGTGCTCAAGCTCAGAAACTGGTGGGATTTGCCGGGCGTCCACAGCCTCTGCAACCGGATGTTCCCGACTGGCCACGGCATGCACGCCACCCCCTCCGAGATCGCCGTCACCCAGGCCGCCTATCCGGACCGCATCAAGGTGGCCGATTACAGCCCGCAGATCGCCCCCAGCGGCCCCATCCGCGACGCGCTCGACTATCGCGCGCGGTTCCCCGACGGCCGGATCGGCTCGGACCCGGCCCAGGCCAGCCCCGAGAAGGGACAGACCATCATCGACGCGGCCGCGCCGGCCCTGTTGAAGGACGTGGCCGACTTCGCCTCGGAGGTCTTGCCCGCGACCTGATTGGGGCCCAAGGCTCGGCGCATGACCCAGTTCGACAAAGCCATCAAGACCGGCCGCCGCCTGACCCGCGACGGCGCCCGCGCGGCAAACACCGCCCTGTCCGGCGGCGAGATGCTGCAGGCGGCGGGCGACGTGATCAACGCCCGTATGGGGATCATGGCCGCGGGCATGGCCGATCCGCGCAAGGTCGACCTGAAGGAAATCTCGCTCATGAGCACCGAAAAGGTCGAGGCCCTGTCCGCCTCGGCCTCGGCCCTGGCGAAGACATTCGGCGACATAAGCGGCCGTGTCGGCTCCAGCGCCCTGACCGAAGCCGGCCTGGCGTCGAAGGCGGCGGCGTCGATCGCCTCCGCCTCGACCCCGGCCGCGGCCCTGCAGGCCCAGTACAGCTACGCCGTCGGCTGGTGGAGTCGGGCGGCGGGTCAGATGCTGACCCTCAACACCGAACTGCTGAAGGGCCACGCCGACGCCATGCGGCCGATCCACAAGACCGCCGTCGCCAATGCGAAACGGCTGAAGACGTAGCGGGAACGACCTGCCCCGCCCGGGATTACGTCAGGGCATCGAAGGAGTGATCGCCATGAGCGACGACCCGAAAAAAGACCCTCATCCCGGCATGATGGGCGACGGCACCGAAGAGCAGAACCTCAACCAGCCCGGCGATCCGTCGAAACGGATCACGAAGGACGAGGTCGAGGACGCTTTTTCGGACAAGACAAAAAAGCCCGACTGACTATCTGAACGGCGGTTCGTCGAAGGCGCGCAGTTTGCGCGAATGCAGGCGATTGCCTTCCGCGCGCAGCAGGTCGATGGCGTGAATGCCGATCTGCAGGTGCTCGGAGATCGAGCCCTCGTAGAAGCGGTTGGCCTGCCCCGGCAGCTTGATCTCGCCGTGCAGCGGCTTGTCCGAGACGCACAGCAGCGTCCCGTAGGGCACGCGGAAGCGATACCCCTGGGCCGCGATCGTGGCTGATTCCATGTCGATGGCCACGGCCCGGCTCTGGTTGAAGCGCAGCGCCGACTTGGAATAGCGCAGCTCCCAGTTCCGGTCGTCGGTGGTCACCACCGTGCCGGTGCGCAGCCGCCGCTTGACCTCTTCGCCGGGCGCGCCGGAGACGATCTTGGCGGCGTCGTACAGCGCCCGCTGGACCTCGGCGATCGACGGGATGGGGATGTCCGGCGGCAGCACCGCGTCCAGCACATGGTCGTCGCGCAGATAGGCGTGGGCCAGCACATAGTCGCCGATGCTCTGGCTGGGACGCAGGCCGCCGCAGTGGCCGATCATCATCCAGGCGTGCGGCCGGGTCACGGCCAGGTGGTCGCAGATGGTCTTGGCGTTCGACGGTCCGACGCCGATGTTGACCAGGGTGATGCCGCGATGGCCCGGCGCCGTCAGGTGATAGGCGGGCATCTGGTGCTTCTTCCAGGCCGCGTCCATGACCGCCGTCTCGGGGCTGGGCGTGTCGCGCGTGATCTCGATCCCGCCGGCGCAGACCAGCTTCTCATAGGCGCTGTTGGGATCCTGAAGCTGGGCGCAGGCCCAGCGCACGAACTCGTCGACATAGCGGTTGTAGTTGGTGAACAGGATGTAGCTCTGGACGTCCTCCACCGGCGTGCCGGTGTAGTGCCGCAGACGGGCCAGCGAGAAATCGGTCCGCAGCCCGTCGAACTGGGCCAGCGGGAAATCCCTGGTCAGGTCGAACATCCCGTCCGAGATTTCGTCGCCGATGTGGGCCAGGTCCGTGGTCGGGAAATAGCGCGCGACCGAGGCCGTCTGGCTGCGGTCCAGGGCGACGTCCGAGCCGTCCATCACATAGGGGAAGGGGATTTCCTGCTCCGACGGGCGCACGTCGAAGGTCGCGCCGTAATCGGCCTCCAGCAGGGTCAGCTGTTCCAGCAGATAGGGGCGGTACAGGTCCGGCCGGGTGATGGTCGTCGCATAGGCCCCCGGCCGCGAGAGCCGGGCGTAGGCGCGCTGCTCCAGATTGGCGGGCCGTTCGCCATACCAGCTGACCCTGAGCTCGGGATAGGCGAACAGCCCGCTGGCCCGGGCCTCGGGATCGGCGCGTTCGCCGGTCCGCAGGAAGGTCCCCACCGCGGTGCGCAGGTTGGAGACGGATTGATTGTAGAGGGTTTCGAGGCGGTCCAGCGCCGCCTGTGGAGTCATCGTTTCTGTCATGGCCTCCTCTAGCGGAAGAAGATGACCTTGGCGAGACGGTGGAGCTTCAACCCAGTTCGCGGTGCAGGAAGGCGGTGACATCGTCCAGCACCGGGGCCTTGCGACGGAACAGGGGCGAGAAGGTCGCGATCAGGTCGGCGTGGTTCAGCCCCGGATAGAGCCTGGCCTCGCACTGGCCGCCGACGGCCTTCATCCGCTCGCACAGGATGGTGGTGTCCTCGGCGTGGACCACCACATCCTCCACCCCATGCCCCAGCCAGAGCGGCGGGGCGTCGGCGCGGGCGAAGGTCACCGGCTGCGTCAGGGTCGGGTCCGGAACCCGTCTGAAGGCGTTGATCGAGGCCGGGACATCGAAGGGCAGGAAGTCGTAGGGGCCCGCCAGACCCGCCGCCGCCCTGATCAGGCCCGGCGCGCCGGCTCCGGTCATGTATCGCCGGTCGAGGGCGATCATCATCGCAAGATGGGCCCCGGCGGAGTGGCCGATGACGCCCAGCCGCGCCGGGTCCGCACCAAGCCGGCCCGCGATCTCGCCGGCCTTGGCGGTCGCCGCCGCGGCGTCCTCGATGAAGGCCGGGAAATGAACCTGGGGAACCAGCCGGTAGTCGGGCGTCGCCACCACGAAGCCGCGCGCCGCGAGCGCCTGCGCGGCCCAGGCGTACAGGCGACCCTCGCCGCTGTCCCAGCCGCCGCCGTAGAAGAAGACCAGCATCGGCCACGGCCGGTCGCCCGCCTCCACCGGAGCATGGACGTCCATCGTCTGCCGGGGGTCGTCGCCATAGGCGACGCCGCGCGCCACACGCCGCACGCCCCGGTCGCGCGGCCCCAGATTGTTCAGCAGGCCCAGAGGCGAGCAGGCCGCGGCGATCAGGCCGAGAGCGGGGGCGAACAGGCCTCTGCGGGTCATGCGATCCCTGGGTTCGGACGGAGAAGGTCCAAGATACGCATGGAAGGCCGTTCCGGCTCAACCATGCGCGAACTTATCGCGCGCCCGAGATCAGGGCGCCGCAGTTGGCGTCCTCGGCCAGGCCCGGATCGACGAACGGCAACAGCGCCACCAGCGGGTTGATGAGCGCCCCGAGCACGGTCCCCAGACCCACCTGACCCACGATCGCGGCCTTGTCGACGCCGATCCGCGGCGCCGTCAGCGGGCCGGTGATGTTGATCGGCGACCACAGCCGGATCAGGCGCGGCGACTTGGTCTCGCCGTCGATGCGCAGGTTCATCGTCTCGGCGCCCAGATCGATCGTGCCGCTTCCCCTGGCCAGGACCGGCGTGGTGTCGATGATGAAGGTGCGGGCCGTCGCCGTCCCGCCGCTGACCGTGAAATCGGCCACGGCGCAGCGGATCTCCGACGTTCCGCTGTCGCCGGACAGCAGCTTGCCCAGACCGGCGCTGGCATTGATCCCCAGAAGCTCGGCGAAGGCGGCGCGCATCCGGCCCTGCGGCACGACCAGGCTCATCACGCCCTTCGAATTGGCGGCGAAGTCGTGGATCGAGGCGCCCGGCCCCTCCAGCTTCGCCCGGCCGATGGCGCTGCCCGTCACCGTCGGCGCTCCGTTCCTCGCCGGCACGATCGATTCCAGCGGATAGCCGCGAAGGCGGAAGTCAGCGGTCGAATACGGGACCTTGTGATTGGCGTTGATGCGCGCCGTGCCGTCCAGCTCGCCGCGGTTGAAGTCGAAGGAGACGGGGTCGAGATTCAGGATGCCGTCCTTCAGGTCGGCGCCGAGATTCACCCGCCGCACGTCCAGTTCGTTGCGCTTCACCTGGGCCGCGCGATAGGTCAGCGTTCCGTCCATGACCCGCAGCCGCTCGACGTTCAGCGGCGCGTCCGGCAGCAGCTTGCCCGGCGCGCCGGAGGTCGCCACCGTGTCGCCCGACGCGGTCACCCGCGGCTCGGCCCCCAGCACGGACGCCAGGTCGTCGATGTCCAGCAGGCGCGAAAACAGGCTGGCCTCGACCCGCAGGCGGTTGTCGACCCTGTCGATCTTCAGATCGCCCGAGAGGTCGGACGAACCGACCCGGCCGTTGAAGTCGTTGAACGTATAGACGGTCTCGTCCCGGGTCAGCTTGCCGCTCAAATGGTAGGGCGGGGTGTTGGGCGTGGTGATCCCGGTCAGCAGATAGAGATCGGCCAGGTCGCGGCCGCGCAGGCTGAGGGTGGCGTTGAACTGGCCCAGGTCGAACGGCCGGGTGATCGCGCCGTCGGCCGTCAGGGTCGTGCCCACGCCCGACAACTCGGCCTTGAAGCCATAGGGCCGGTTCCGCTTGATGTTGATGAACGGCCCGCCCCGCACCTCCAGCGTCAGCGGCGTGCCGTTGACGGTTCCGCGCCCCGCCAGATGGAAGCCGGCGTTCCCGTCCGACCCCTCCCGCGCGTTGATCGTGGCGTTCAGGCGGATGTCGCGCGCCTGCTCGTCCAGCGACACCTGACCGTCGCGGATGACCAGCCGGTTGATCGGGGGCAGCTTCATCGGCCCCGTGTCGGGCTTGTCCGGATCCAGCACCCAGCTCTTGCGACCGTCCGCGGTCGAGATCAGCACCACCTGCGGCCGGACGATCTCCACCAGCGGCATCTCCACCTGGCCCGACAGCAGCGGCAGGAAGCGCACGGACGCCAGGGCGTCCTCGACCGTCAGGGTGTCCTTCTCCTTCGCCCAGTCGGGGCCGCCGACGCGCACGTCGCGGATGTGGGCCGACGGGGTCCAGCTGAACAGCTTCACGTCCAGATCGCCCTGCAGCACGATCTCCCGGTCGTATTTGGCCGAGGCCCAGCGGCCGATCGGCCCGCGCAGCCAGTTCCAGTCGAACAGCGCCAGGAAGACCACGACCAGGACGATCAGCGCCAGGGTCACGCCGGCGGCGATCTGTTCGGTCCGGCCGGGGCGGCGGAAGCTGGTGAAGACGGCGTCGTTCGCCTTGACCCAATCGCGCCGGTCGCGCGCCCACGCCCCCGCCGGGACCAGGGCGCGGTCGCGCACGGCCAGCCAGTTCGGATGGTCTTTCAAGGGGTTGGGCAAGGACGGAACTCCATCGAACCCTTCACAACGCGCGAACCGCTCGAAAGGCTCAGACGAAGGTTGCGTTTGCTCGCGAGCGACAAAAAGGGCGCGCCCGATGCGGACGCGCCCTTCCCTCATCCCGGCCCGGTCAGGGCGCGGGCTTCAGATATTTGTCCAGCCAGCCGAACACCTCATTGTGCCATTGCAGGCTGTTGGCCGGCTTCAGCACCCAGTGGTTCTCGTTCGGGAAGACGATCAGCCGGCTTTCGACGCCCCGCCGCTGAAGGGCGGTGAAGGTCGACAGGCCCTGCGAGGTCGGGATGCGGAAGTCGAGGTCGCCCTGCACGACCAGCATCGGAGTCTTCCACTGGTCGACGTGATGGACCGGGTTGAAGGCCTCATAGCCGCGCGGATTGTCATAGTGGGCGCCGCCGTATTCCCACTCGGTGAACCACAGTTCCTCGGTGCCATAGGCCATGCCGCGGATATCGAAGACGCCGTCGTGGTTGACCAGGCATTTGAATTCGTCGGACCAGCGCCCGGCGATCCAGTTGATCATGTATCCGCCGTACGAGGCGCCGAGGGCGCAGGCGTTGTCGCCGTCGAGGAAGCCGTAGCGTTCCTGCGCCGCGGCCCAGCCCTTCTGCAGGTCTTCCAGCGGGCGGTCGCCCCAGTGCTGGCTGATCGAATCCGTGAAGGCCTGGCCGTAGCCGGTCGAGCCGTGGAAATCGATCATCACCACCGCATACCCCGCGCCGGCGTAGGTCTCGGGGTTCCAGCGGTACGACCAGCCGTTGCCGAACGATCCCTGCGGCCCGCCGTGGATCAGGAAGGCGACCGGGTATTTCCGACCTTCGACATAGTTCGCCGGCTTGATGACATAGCCATGCACGGTCTCGCCGTTCCAACCGGCGAAGTTGAACTGTTCCGGCTCGCCGAAGACCTGGCCGTCCAGTTGCGGGTTCACATTGGTGATCCGGCGCGGCATGTCGCGGCCGCGGAAGGTCTTGACGAACAACTCGCTCGGGCGGGTCAGGCTGTCCTGGGCGAAGACGAAGCCCGACGGCGTCTGGGCGAAGGCCGAGACATGTCCCGGTCCCGTGACGGGCGTCACCGCGCCGTTGCGCGTGTCGATGGCGAAGATGCGGGTCTGGCCCACGTCGCCGGCCGTGACATAGACGGTTTTTCCGTCGGCCGCCCATTGCAGGCTGTCCGCCGAGCGGTCCCAATCCGCCGCGATCTGACGCGTCCGGCCCGTCGCGACATCGCGCAGGATGATGGCGAACCTGTCCGCCTCGAAGCCCGGGCGGGCCATGGCGCGGTACGCCATCGTCCGGCCGTCCGGCGAGAACACCGGGCCGGTGTCCCAGGCGTCATTGTCGTCGGTCAGGTTCTCGAACGTCCCGTCGCCCGACAGGCCATTGGTGCGCCAGAGATCGAAATTGGTGCTCCACGGCTCGCTCTGGCCGGCCAGACGGGCCGAGAAGACGATCGACTGTCCGTCGGGAGCGAAGGTGAACTCGCTCTCGTCGCCGAACGGCTTGGAGGGCGTGTCGCCGTCGAAGCCCTTCGTCACATGGACCGGCTGGCCCGTGGCGCGGCCGTCGGCGCCGATCGACTGGACGAACAGATGGTTCTGGGTCCCGTCGTTCCAGGTGTCCCAGTGGCGCACGAACATCCGGTCATAGACCTGGCCCGTCGCGGGATCGTCGGCCACGGCCTTGGTCCGGTCCACGGTGCAGGCGATGTCGCCGCATTCCGGGAACACCGCCAGTGACACCGCCACCTTGTCCGCGGCGGGGCTCAGCCGGTAGGCGTTGACGTCCACAGCCAGGTCCGTGACCTGCACCGGCCGCGTCCCGTCAGCCTCGGCGCGCCAGACCTGGCTCGTGCCCGAGCGCCCCGAGAGGAAATAGAGCCGGCCGTCCGAGCCCCAGCGCGCGGTGTTGGCGCCGCCCTCGCTGATCGCCAGCCGGCGGCCCTCGCCGCCGTCTCGCAGGTCCATGATGTAGAGCGCCCCCGCCCGCCTGTTGGCGGCCACGTCGGTCGTCGTCACCGCATAGACGACCCAGCGGCCGTCCGGCGACACCTGCGGATCGCCCAGCCGGTTGGCGGAGATCATGTCGCGATAGTCGAAGGCGTCGGTCGCCTGGGCCGTCGCCGCGGAGGGGGCTTCGGGGGGCGCTTCGGCCACGGCCGGAACGGCGGCGAACAGGGCGAGGGCGGCGCTGGCGCCGGCGAGCAGTGAACGGTGACGCATGGGCGGTTTCCTCGGTGATTTTGTCGTCAATCCCGGGCGCTGGCGTAGCACCACGCAGCGGGAGGCGGAAGCTGCTTGCCGTGCGCCGCGCGAGCGGCGACAACCGGCGTCGAATGACCGAGACCGTCGCCATCACGCCGACCCGCCGGGAACCGCACGTCTGCGACGTGCTGATCGCCGAGCGCGCGCCGCGCCTGACCGGATCCCTCGCCTGGCCGCTGGCCCGGCCCTTTCTCTACAAGCTGCTCAACTACCGCGCCGCCGTGCGCATGGCCGACGCCGTCAGACCGCTCTCCGGAGCCGGGGCGCTGGACTATATGAGCGACCTGCTCGACCTGAAGGTCGCGGTCATGAACCCCGAGCGGATTCCGTCGACGGGCCGCTGCATCGTCGTCGCCAACCACCCGACCGGCATCGCCGACGGCATCGCCGTGTTCGACGCCATCCGCACCCGGCGTCCCGACGCCGTCTTCTTCGCCAACGCCGACGCCCTGCGCGTCTCGCCCCGGCTGGGCGAGGCCGTCATCCCCGTCGAATGGGTGGTCGAAAAGCGCACCCGCGAGAAGACCCGCGCCACCCTGCACGCCGCCAGGGAAGCCTTCGAGGCCGAGCGCTGCGTCGTCATGTTCCCCGCCGGCCGCCTGGCCCGGGTCGCCCGCGACGGCTCGGTCACCGATCCGGACTGGGCCCCGACCGCCGCCTCCCTGGCGCGCAGATACGGCGCCCCCATCGTGCCGTTCCACGTCGCGGGACCGACCTCGCGCCTGTTCCACTTCTTCGACCGGATTTCGCCCGAACTGCGGGACATCACCCTGTTCCACGAACTACTGAACAAGCGCCGCAAGACCTACCAGCTGAAGGTCGGCAAGCCGATCCCGCCGACCCGCCTCGACATCGATGCGGTCAAGGCCACCTACGGGCTCAAGGCCTTCACCGAACGGGTCCTGCCCAGCCAGCCGGACGCCGACTTTGCCTGACCCGGACGCGATCCGCCTGACCCTGGCCGACGCCGACGCCACCGCCCGCCTCGGGGCCGCCATCGCGCCGCGCCTCGGGCCCGGGGAGACGGTGCTGCTGTACGGCCCGCTGGGCATGGGCAAGTCGACCCTGGCGCGCGGCCTGATCCGCGCCCTGACCCGCCCCGACGAAGACGTGCCCTCGCCCACCTTCACCCTGGTGCAGTTCTATGAGAGCGATCCGCCGGTGGCCCACTTCGACCTCTATCGCCTGACCCGGCCGGAAGAGGCGTCCGAGATCGGTCTGGACGAGGCGCTGGACGACGGCTGCGCCATCATCGAATGGCCCGAACGGCTCGGCGACCACCCGGCCCGCTGGCTGGGGCCCGACATCCTGACCGTGACCTTGGCCGAAGCGGGAGAGGGCCGGGTTGCGGCCCTTTGCGGCGCAGGGTCATGGGAGACCAAACTGAAGGACCTTCATGTCTGACCGCGAACAGCAGCGTCTCGACTTCCTCAGAGCCGCCGGCCTCGCCGATGCGGCGCGCACACCCTTGCCCGGCGACGCCTCGACGCGCCGCTATGAACGACTGACCACGCCGTCGGGCGTCCATCTTATGCTGATGGATCAACTGGCCGCCGCCGAGAGTGCGCCCGCCGATCCGTCATGGTCGCCCGAACGTCGCAAGGCCGAGGGCTGGAACGCCGTCGCCCGTCTGTCCGCCGGCCGCATCGAGGCCTTCGCCGCCGTCGCCGGCCATCTGAGATCGCTCGGCCTGTCCGCCCCCGAGATCGTCGCCGTCGACGCCGCCGCCGGCCTCGCCGTGCTGGAGGATTTCGGCGACGACCTGTTCGCCCGGGTCATCGAGGCGGGAGAGCCGGAGGAACCGCTGTATCTCGCCGCCGTCGAGGCGCTGGCGACCCTCCACGACGCCCCCGCCCCCGCCATCCTGTCCGGGGCCGCCGGCGACTGGCCCCTGCTGGCCTATGACGAGACGGCCCTTCAGGGCGGGGCTGATCTGTTCGTGGAATGGATGCCGGGGCTGGACCCGGCCCTGTCGTTCGACGAGGCCGCCATCGACGAATGGCGCGCGGCCTGGGCCCCGGTCACGGCCCGCGGCGCGGCCGGGGCCACGGTCATGGCCCATCGCGACTATCACGCTGAAAACCTGATCCGCCTGCCGGGCCGAAGCGGCGCCGCCGGCGTCGGGCTGATCGACTTCCAGGACGCCGTGCGCGCCCATCCGGCGTGGGACCTGCACTCCCTGCTGCAGGACGCGCGCCGCGACGTGCCGGCGGCGCTGGAGGCCCGGGCCCTGGATCACTATTTCGCCCTGCGCCCGGCGACGGACCGCGAGGCCTTCCTGCGCGACTACGCCGGTCTCGCGGCCCTGAACGAGGCCCGTATCCTCGGCGTCTTCGCCCGGTTGATCGTGCGCGACGGCAAGCCTCGCTACCGGGCCTTCATGCCGCGCATGTGGGCCCATCTGAACGCCAATCTGAAGACGCCCGGGCTCGAACCCGTCGCCCGCTGGTTCGACGCCCATGTCCCGCAAGCGAGACGACAATGACCGCGCCGACGTCAGCCATGGTCCTCGCCGCCGGCCTCGGCACCCGCATGCGCCCCCTGACCGACGACCGCCCCAAGGCCCTGGTCGAGGTCGGCGGCCGCGCCCTGATCGACCATGTGCTGGACCGCCTGGCCGAGGCCGGGGTCGAGCGGGCGGTGGTCAATGTCCACTGGTTCGCCGACCGCCTCGAACGTCATCTGGCCGCGCGCGGCCGGGGCCCGGCCATCGTCATCTCCGACGAACGCGCCGAACTGCTGGAAACCGGGGGCGGATTGAAGAAGGCCGCGGCCCTGCTGGGGCCTGACCCGGTCTTCGTCGCCAACATCGACAGCGTCTGGACCGACCCGCGCGGCGATGCACTGAATCAACTCGCCCGCCTGTGGAATCCGTCAATCATGGACGCCGCGCTTCTTCTCGCGCGACGCGAAGGCTCGATCGGGTTCGAGGGCGATGGCGATGTCTTCCTCGCCGACGACGGCAGGCTGACCTTCCGGGGCGACGCTCCGTCCGCGCCCTTCGCCTATATGGGCGTCCACATCTGCCGCCCCGACTATGTCGCCGACGGCCCGGCCGGACCCTTTTCGTTGAGCGGCTTCTGGCGCCGCTCCGCCGCCGCCGGTCGCCTCTACGGCTGTGTGCTCGATGGCGACTGGATGCACGTCGGCGATCCGCAGGCTCGCGACGAGGCCGAGGCGAAGCTGGCGGGCGGCGGATGATCGCATCGCGCCTCAATCAGCGAGACGCCGCGCGTCGAGCGGTAGGCGCCACATGACCCGCCGCTTCGATCCCTTCGAACGGGCGGGCCCGCGCTGGTATGCGATCGAGGCGCGCCGGCCCTTTCTCGAGGATCTCGCCGCCGGGGTGCTGGACTGGCTCGGCGACCATCCGCCGGAGGCGTTGTCCGACGCCGTCATCCTGCTGCCCAACCGCCGCGCCGCGCGCGCCTTCACCGCCGCCCTGTCGAAACACGCCGGCGGACGCCCCCTGCTGCTGCCCCAGGTCCGGCCCCTCGGCGATCTGGAAGAGGATGAGCCGCCCTTCGCTCCGGGCGAACTCGGCCTCGATCTGCCGCCGGCCATCGCCCCCCTGACCCGTCGTTTCGAGATGGCGCGGATGATCGTCGAGGATTTCCGCCCCGGCCTGTCGCCCTTGCGCGCGCTGGAGATGGCCGACGCCCTCGGCGGCTTCCTCGATTCCTGCCAGCTGGAGGAGATCGAGGACCTGCACCGGGTCGCGACCCTGGTCGAGGGCGATCTGGCCGAGCACTGGCGCGAGTCCGCCCAATTCCTCGCCCTGGCCGTCGAGGCCTGGCCGAAGCGTCTGGAGGCCATGGGGCTGGTCGACCCGGCCTGGCGCCGCGCCCGCCTGCTGCGCCTGCTGGCCACAGCCTGGACCGAGCGGCCGCCGGGCCAGACCGTCATCGCCGCCGGCTCGACCGGCACCGCCCCCGCAGCCGCCGACGTCCTGGCCGCCGTCGCCGCCGCGCCGCGCGGCTGCGTCGTCCTGCCCGGCCTCGACCGCGAGCTCGACCCGGCCGTCTGGGCCACCCTCGGCGACAATGAACAACACCCGCAAAACGCCCTCTGGCGGCTGCTGGACGGCCGCGCCGAGCGCGACGCCGTGGGCCCGTGGTTCCAGCCCGTCGAAGACCCCGTCGCCGAAGCGCGCGGCCGCGCCCGTCAACGGCTGATCAACGAGGCCCTGCGTCCGGCCGACGCCACCGACGACTGGCGCGCCGTCATCGCCGCCCTGCGCGCCGACGCCTTCCGCGAACAGTCCGCCGACCCGATCGCCCAGGGGTTGGCGGGCCTGTCGGTGGTCACCGTCCGCGCCGAGGAGGACGCCGCCGCCGCCCTCGCCCTGATGATGCGCGAGACCCTGGAGACCCCGGGAAAGACCTGCGCCCTCGTCACCCCCGACCTCGCCCTCGGCCGCCGTGTCGCGGCCCGGCTGGAGCGCTGGGGCGTGGTCGCTGACGTCTCGTCGGGCCAGCCGCTGTCGCGCATGGGCGCCGGCCGCCTGATCGACCTCGCCGTCCGCTTCATTGCGACGCCGCTCGACCCCCACGCCCTGCTCGGCCTGCTCAAACATCCCCTGACCCGGCTCGACCTCGGCGGGACCGACGCCGCGGCCGCCCTGCGCGCCCTTGAACACCACGCCTTGCGCGGCCCCCGACATCGCGACTGGGCCCGCCTGCGCCGCGCCCTGCTCAAGGCCGGCGAACCCCGCGACGATGGCAAGGCCCCGTCAGAGGGAACCCGCGCCCGCCTGACCGCCGCCACGGCCCTGGTGGACCGGCTGGAAGCCCTGTCCGCCGCCGCCCTCGCCCCCTTCACGCCGGACGCGCCGCTGGACGCCGCCGCCCGCAGCCTGACCGAACTGATCGAGGCCCTCGCCGGTCAGGACGCCTGGGCCGGCCCCGACGGCGAGGCCGCCGCCACCCTGCTGTCCGGCCTGATCGAGGGCGGGGCGTCTCTGGGGGGCGTCTCGCGCGCCGAATTCGCCGACCTGATCCGCGCCCTGCTGGCCGAGGAGACCGTGCGCACCGGCGGCGCCACCCAGCCGCGCCTGCGCATCCTCGGCGCCATCGAGGCCCGGCTGGTGCGGGCCGACCGCATGATCCTAGCCGGGCTGGAGGAGGGCGTCTGGCCCAACGCCGCCCCGACCGATCCCTTCCTGTCGCGGCCCATGCGCCAGACCCTCGGCCTGCCGCCGCCCGAGCGCCGCCTCGGCCAGACCGCCCAGGACTTCGTCCAGGCCGCCTGCGCCGACGAGGCCATACTGGTTCATTCCGAGCGTCGGGGCGGCCAGCCCGCCGTCCGCTCGCGCTGGCTGTGGCGGCTGGAGATGCTGACCCGCGGCGCGGACGCCCCGGCTGCGCCCATCGTCCTCGAACGGACTTCCGCGTCGGTGGCCGCCGCCCGGGCGCTTGATGTCCCGCCGCCGGGACCGCCGCGCTACGCCCGCCGTCCGGCCCCGACCCCGCCCGTCCATCGCCGCCCGCGCCGGCTGCCCGTCACCGGGATAGAGCGCTGGGTCCGCGACCCGTACGCCGTCTACGCCCGGCGCATCCTCGGCCTGCAGAAGCTCGAGCGGCCCGGCGCCTCGGCCGAGGCCATGGCGCGCGGCAACGCCGTTCACCGCGCCATCGAGCGCGTCGTGGTCAGCTGGCCCGACGCCCTGCCCGAGGATTGCGCCGACCAGATCGAGGGCTTCCTGCGCGAGGAGCTGGACGCCGCCGGCTTCGAGGACCACGCCATGGCCCGCGAGACGCCCCTGGCCCGCAACTGCGCCGTCTGGCTGGCGGGCTGGGAACGCGAACGCCGGGCGCGCGGCGCCACCCTGCTGATCGAACAGACCGGCGAACTGACCTTCGGCGCGCCCTTCGGCCCCTTCACCCTGACGGCCAAGGCGGACCGCATCGAGCTGGACGCCTCGGGCGCAGCCGTCATCGACTTCAAGACCGGCTCAACGCCGAGCGCGAAACAGGTCGCCCAGGGCTTCGCGCCCCAGCTGACCCTGACCGCCGCCATCCTCGCCGCCGGCGGTTTCGCGGACGCCCCGCCGACGCCGGCGTCGGAGCTGCTGTACGTCAAGGTCACCGGCCGCAAGACGCCCGGCGAGGCGATCGACGTCGGCAAGGTCAGCCGCAACCAGCCCCTGACCGCCGCCGAACTGGCCGAGCGCGAACTGGCCCGGCTGGTCGACGGCGTCGCCGCCTTCGACGACGAGTCCCGGCCCTATGTCTCCTGGGCCGCGCCCCAGTTCATGGGCAATTTCGGCGGCAACTACGACCATCTGGCCCGGGTCTGGGAATGGCACGTCGTCGGCGGCGAGGACGAGGCCCCGGAATGACCCTCTCCCCCCTCGACCAGGCCCGCGCCCACCAGACCGCCGCCGCCGATCCCGGCCGCTCGGTCTTCGTCACCGCCAACGCCGGCTCGGGCAAGACCACCACCCTCGTCGACCGCGTGGCCCGCCTGCTGCTGCAGAAGGCGCCGCCCGGCGAGATCCTGTGCGTCACCTACACCAAGGCCGCCGCCGCCGAGATGCAGGCCCGTCTGTTCGACAAGCTGGGCCGCTGGGCCGTCATGGACGACGCCGACCTGTCCGGCGATCTGGCCCGGCTGGACGGCCGCGACCCCGCCGGCCTGAAGCCCGCGGACCTGAAGGAAGCCCGCCGCCTGTTCGCCCGCGCCCTGGAGACGCCCGGCGGGCTGAAGATCCAGACCATCCACGCCTTCTGCGAAAAACTGCTGCGCCGCTTCCCCATCGAGGCCGGCGTCTCGCCCGCCTTCAAGGTGCTGGAGAATGAGGCCGCCGTCGCCCTGTCGCATGCGGCCCGCGAGGACCTGGCCCGCGCCGCCCTCGCCGATCCCGACGGCCGTCTGGGCGGCGCCTACGCCCATTTCGCCGTCGACCTGGACTGGAAATCCTTCCACGACCTGCTGGCCATGATCGAGGCCGAGCGCGGCAAGCTGGTCGCCTATGTCGATCGCTGGACCTCGGGCGCCGCCCCCGGTCCGCACATCCTCGCCGGCGTCTCGGAGGACGAGACGCCGGCCGCGATCGAGAGCGACTTCCTCAACTGGCTCGATCCCGCCGCCTGGCGCGCCGCCGCCGACGGCTTCGCCACGGGCTCGGCCAACGACCAGAAGATCGCGGCCCAGATGCGCGAGGCCGTCCCGCCCCACTCCAGCCTCGCCGCCATGAAGGCCCTCTTCATCGACTCAAAGGGCGAGGCGCGGACCAAATTCGGCACCAGGAGCGCCCCGCCCGCCGCGGCCGCCTACCTCGACTCCGTCTCGCTCAAATACTGCGCCGTCCTCGACCGGATGCGGGCCGCGAAGGTCGCCGACGATACGGTCAAGGCCCTGACCCTCGCCCAGGCCCACGCCGCCCTCTACGAGACCGCCAAGGCCCGGCAGGGCGCGCTCGACTTCTCCGATCTCGTCGTCCGCACCGTGGACCTTCTGACCAAGCGGGCCACCGCCGCCTGGGTGCTGTTCAAGCTGGACGGCGGCATTGAACATGTCCTCGTCGACGAGGCCCAGGACACCGCTCCCGACCAGTGGGCCATCTTCAAGGCCCTGACCGAGGAGTTCTTCTCGGGCGAAGGCGCGCCGCGCCGGGGTGAGACCGTTCCCCGCATCCCCCGCACCGTCTTCGCCGTCGGCGACGAGAAGCAGTCGATCTACTCCTTCCAGGGGGCCCGCCCCGAGCGGCTGCGGCAGGAGGCCCAGGCCTATGAGGCCCTGGCCCGCGGCGCGGGACGCCCGTTCGAGGAGGTGCCGCTCGACACCTCCTTCCGCTCGACCGAGGAGGTGCTGGCCTTCGTCGACGCCGCCTTCGAGGGCCCCGAGCGGACCCGCGCCCTCGTCGGCGTGGCGGGCGACATCCCGACCCACCATCCGGCCCGCGTCGGCGAGCATGGCGCGGTCGACCTCTGGCCGCTGTTCCGCGATCCCGCGACCCCCGACCGCGAGGCCTGGAACGCCCCGGTCGACAAGGAGGACGCCCGCAGCGGCCGCAAACAGCTGGCCCAGGCCCTCGCCCGGGACATCCGCAAACAGGTCGAGGCCGGGACCGCCGTCCACGACCGCGGCGCGCCCGAGGGCCTGCGCCCGGCCCGCTGGGGCGACTTCCTCGTGCTGGTGCGCCGCCGCGACGCCCTGTTCGAGGAGATCATCCGCGCCCTCAAGGCCGAGGCCGTGCCCGTCGCCGGGGCCGACCGGCTGAAGCTCAGCAGCCATATCGTCTTCGACGACCTGATCGCCGTGGCCCGTTTCGCCCTCTATCCCGACGACGACCTCAGCCTCGCCGAGGTCCTGCGCAGCCCCTTCTGCGACGTCACCGATTTCGGCGATCCGCACAGCCTGTATCCGCTGGCCGACAAGGAAGCCCGCGAGGGCCGCTCCCTGTGGCGCGAGCTGCGCGACCGCGCGGAAGAGCGGCCGCAATGGCGCCGCGCCCGCGACTTCGTCCAGGCCGCCCTGGACGCCCGCGACCGCGACCCCTTCGCCTTCTTCTCCAGCCTGCTGAACCGGGTCGATGCTGCCGGCGTCACCGGCCGCGCCCGCATCCTGGCCCGGCTGGGCCGCGAGGCCGAGGAGGCCATCGACGAAACCCTGGCCCAGGTCCTGGCCGCAGAGGACCGCGGCGGCGTCGATCTGGAAACCTGCGTCGCCCGGCTGGAAGCCGCCGACGTCGAGGTCAAGCGCGAGATGGAAGGAGCCCGTAACGAGGTGCGGGTCATGACCGTGCACGGGGCCAAGGGACTGGAGGCGCCCATCGTCATCCTTCCCGACACCACCTCACGCGCCAAGCCACAGGGCCCGACCCTGATGCCGGCCGCCACCGACGACGGCGGCGAGGGCGAAGGCTGGCTGATGTGCCCCGGCTCCTCGAAGGAAGACTGCCCCGCCTCGAAGGCCGCGCGTGAGGCCCGGGTCGCCCGCACCGACGCCGAGACCCTGCGCCTGCTCTATGTCGCCCTGACCCGCGCCCGTGACCGGCTGGTGATCATGGGACGGGCGGTCCGCCGGCCGGAGGAGGGGTTCGAGGCGGGCAGCTGGTGGAGCGTCATCGCCGAAACCTTCCAGCGGCTGGGCGACGAGGATCCGCTGAACGTGCGCGACATCGGCGACGGCGTGCTGCGGTCCGGCGTCGATCCCCGGGCCCTCGCCGCGAGGATCGCCCCGTCTCCGGCGCCCGTCGCCGTTCCGGCATGGGCGCGCACGCCGCCGGCGCCCGACGCCGCCGCGCGGTTCGCCTCTCCGTCGAAGATGGACGAGCTGATCCGCATTCCCGCCCCTTCGCCCCTGGCGACGACGGCCGGACCGGGCGCGCCGCTGGGCCGCTTCCGCCGGGGCGACCTGATCCACCGGCTGCTCGAGCGCCTGCCGGAAATTCCGCCCGCCGACCGCGCCGACGCCGCGCGTCGCATCCTGTCCCGCGAGCGTGACCTCGACGAGGTTCAACGCGCGGAGATGATCGCCGCCGCCTTCGCCGTCCTCGACGACGCCCGCTTCTCGCCGGTGTTCGGTGCGGGATCGCGGCCAGAGGTCGCCCTGACCGGCTCTGTCGGCCCTGTCCCGGTCTCGGGACGCATGGACCGGCTCGTCGTCACCCCGGACCGGGTTCTGGTGGTCGACTACAAGACCAACCGCCCGGCCCCCGACCGGATCGAGGACGCCGACCCCGCCTATGTGCTGCAGATGGCGGTCTACGCATCGGTTCTGGCGCGGCTGTATCCCGACCGGACGGTCGAGGCGGCCCTGGTCTGGACCGACGGGCCGCGCCTCATGCCGGTTCCCGGCCCCCTGCTGGAGGCGGCGCTGGCCGGCGCTTTGGAATCGTCGCCCCGGCCGCGTTGATTTGCGGCGCGGAACATCCCACATCGTCCGTAACGGGCCGGAATCAGCCAGTCTGACCGGCCGATCATTCGCGCCGCCGCCGCTCGCCGACGGGCGCCCCGGAACAGGATATCCCGCATGGCTACCATCAAGGTCACCGACGACAGTTTCGAAGCCGACGTTCTCAAGGCGTCCCAGCCGGTGCTGGTCGACTTCTGGGCCGAATGGTGCGGCCCCTGCAAACAGATCGGCCCGGCGCTCGAACAGATCGCCGACGACCTGGCGGGCCAGCTGGTCATCGCCAAGGTCAATATCGACGACAGCCCCATGATCCCGTCCAAACTCGGCGTGAAGGGGATTCCGACGCTGATGCTGTTCAAGGACGGCCAGATGGCCTCGATGAAGGTCGGCGCCATGCCCAAGGGCAAGATTCTGGAATGGCTGGCCGAGGTCGGCATTACGGCGCCCGCCGCCTGAGCCTGCCGGGGCAGGACGGCCCCGGATTTGCCTCCTCCGAGGATCGGTGTTCTCCTGCGGGCCCCTTGGGACCGCAGGAGTGACATCGCCATGCTGACCGCCATCCTGATCGCCGCCGCCCTCACATTCGACGGCGGGCAGGCGGTGACCGTCATCGCCTCCACCGCCCCGCCCGCCGAAGCCCGTCCCGCCGGAGCGCCGGAGGGGCCCGAGGGCGACTCCCGCCGCGTCTGCCGTCTCGAGCGCGCCACCGGTTCGAACATGCAGCAGCGCGTCTGCCGCAACATTCGCCGGGCCGGCGTCCAGGACCAGCAGACGCGCGAATTCATGCGCAATCTGCAACGTGTCCGCTTCCCGGATGAAGGCGCGGCGGCGACGCCTGGCGGCCCGAACGGCTGATCCCCGGCTCAGCCCGGCCAGGTTTCCCGCGCCGCGCCCAGGACTTCGCCGGCGAGATACAACGACCCGCAGATCGCCACCCGCCCCGCCCCGAGACGCAGGGCCCGCTCCAGCGCATCATTCACCGACGCACAGGCCGTCGCGCCCAGGCCATGGCCGCGGGCGACGGCGGCCAGAGCCTCGGGTTCGGCCGCGGCGCCGTCGAAGGGCGCGGTGAAGACGGCGGCCCCCGAGTCCTTCAGCGCCTCGAAGAAGCCGCCCGCATCCTTGTTGGCCAGCATGCCGACGATCAGGGCCAGCGGTCGCGGGGCCCGGGCCTGACGCTCGGCCAGGGCCGCGGCCAGGGCCCGGGCCGCGTGCGGATTGTGCCCGCCGTCCAGCCACAGCTCGGCGTCCGCCGCCCGCGCCGCCTCGCCATAGGGACCCGTCGTCAACCGCTGCAACCGCGCCGGCCAGCGCACGGCCCCCAGGCCCTCGACGATCGCGGCCTCGGGCAGATCCAGCTCCAGCGCCACGGCGACGGCCAGGCCGGCGTTGGCGATCTGGTGCGGCCCCGCCAGCGCCGGGGCCGGCAGGTCGAGGAACCGTTCCTGATCCTGAAAGGCCATGCCGCCGCGCTCGGCCCAGGCGTCGAAATCCACGCCCATCACCGTCAGCGGCGCATGCACGGCCTGCGCCGCCTTCTCGATGACCGCCATCGCCTCTTCGGATTGCCGCGCGATCAGGCCGCGCACGCCCGGCTTGAGGATGCCCGCCTTTTCCGCCGCCACACTGGACAGGGACGTGCCGAGGAACTCCGCATGATCCAGGTCGACGGGGGTGATGACACTCAACAACGGGCGTTCGATCACATTGGTGGCGTCCAGCACCCCGCCCAGACCGACCTCGACGATGGCCAGATCGGCCCGCGTCTCGCTCATGGCGACGAAGGCCGCGGCCGTGGTGCTTTCGAACACCGTCGCCTCGACCTCCAGCGCCTCGATGCGGTCGAGAATTTCGTTCAGCGCCGCGTCCCCGATCAGCTTGCCGTTTAACCGGATGCGCTCGTTGAACCGGACCAGATGCGGCGAGGTGTAGGCATGGACCCGCAGGCCCGCCGCCTCGGCGATGGCGCGGATGAAGGCGACGGTCGAACCCTTGCCGTTGGTGCCCGCCACATGGACGACGGGCGGCAGCCGGTGCTGCGGATCGCCCAGGGCGGCGCACAGCACCTTCATCCGGTCCAGCGACAGATCGATGCGCTGCGGGTGGCGCGCCCTCAGGCGTTGGGAGATCGGGTCCACGCCGCTCAGGCCGCCCGGCGCCGTCCGCCCATCAGCATCGACAGGATCTGGCCCAGCACCTTGGGCAGGTCCTCACGGGCGACCACGCGGTCGACCATGCCTTTTTCCTGCAGATATTCGGCGCGCTGGAAGCCCGGCGGCAGTTTCTCGCGGATCGTCGCCTCGATGACGCGCGGGCCGGCGAAGCCGATCAGGGCCCCCGGCTCGGCCAGATGCACATCGCCCAGCATGGCGTAGCTGGCGGTGACCCCGCCGGTCGTCGGATCGGTCAGCACCACGACGAACGGCAGCTGCGCCGCCTTCAGCTCCTGGATGGCCAGGGTGGTGCGCGCCATCTGCATCAGGCTCAGCGCGCCTTCCTGCATCCGGGCCCCGCCCGCGGCGGTGTAGCAGACCAGGGGCACGCCCCGCGCGACGGCCGCCCGGGCCGCGGCGATGAAGGCCTCGCCCGCCGCCATGCCCAGCGATCCGCCCATGAAGCTGAAGTCCTGGACGATCACCACCGCGGGCGTGCCGTCCAGCTCGCCGAAGCCGATCGCCATGGTGTCCTTGCGGCCGGCGGCCTTGCGGGCGGCGGCCAGACGCTCCTTGTACGGCTTGCCGTCCGAGAATTTCAGCGGATCCTCGGGCACGTCGGGCGTGTCGATGGCCTCGAACGCGCCGTCGTCGAAGGTGTAGCGCAGCCGCTGATCGGCGTTGATGCGCATGTGCCGGCCCGAGGGCGTGACCCACAGCGAGGTCTCCAGGTCCGACCGGTACAGCATCTCGCCCGTATCGGGGTCCTTGACCCAGAGGTTCTCGGGCGTGTCGCGCCGGCTGACGATCTTGCGCACGCCGGGGGCGAAGCGGCTGAGCCAGCCGCCGCGTTTCTCTTGTGGAGGTTTGTTCTTGTCGACCATGACGGCGCTTTAGACGCTTTCCTTGACGCGCGCACCCCGGACCGCGTCGGCGAGGGACCGCACCCTGGCCAGAACCCGCGTCGTCGCGGATTCGTTCGCCTCGAGCGCGGCGGCCACCTCGTCCACCAGCACCGAGCCGGCGACCACCGCATCGGCCACGCGGGCGATCTCGGCGGCCCGCTCCGGCGTCTTCACCCCGAAGCCGACCGCCACGGGCAGGCCCGAGGCCTTGCGCACCCGCTCCACCGCCGGCGCCACCGACAGGGCCTGGGCCTCCTTGACCCCGGTCACGCCCGCGACCGAGACATAGTAGACGAAGCCCGAGGTCCGCTCGGCGATGAGCTTCAGCCGCGCGTCGTCCGAGGTCGGCGTGGCCAGCCGGATCAGCGACACCCGCGCCGCGTCCAGGGCGTCCGACAGCGGCCCGGCCTCTTCGGGCGGGCAGTCGACGACGATCAGCCCGTCCACCCCGCTGGCCGCCGCGTCGCGCGCGAAGGCGGCATAGCCATAGGTCTCGATCGGATTGAGATAGCCCATCAGGATCACCGGCGTGTCGGCGTCGCCCGCCCGGAAATCCGCCGCCAGCGCCAGCGTCCCCTTCAGCGTCAGCCCGGCCTTCAGCCCGCGCAGGGCCGCGCGCTGGATCGGCGGCCCCTCGGCCATCGGATCCGAAAAGGGAAAGCCCAGCTCGATCAGGTCGGCCCCCGCCGCCGGCAGGCCGCGCAGGATCTCCAGCGCCTCCTCGCGCGTGGGGTCCCCGGCCATGACATAGGCCACGAACCCGGCCCGGCCCTCGGCTTTCAGGGCGGCGAAGCGGGCGTCGATACGCGGGGTGGTCATTGCGCCGGCGGAACCGCCGCCGCCGGAGCGGCCGGCCGGGCGGCGCAGACGTCGCCCGGAATCGGGCCGAAGCCGAGATAGCCGAGCGACCCCGGGCTGGCCGGCCGGGAGGTGTCGTAGAAGGCCTGCATCTGCAGGCCGTCGCACCCGCCGGCGTCGCGGCGGCGCACGAACACCACGCGATTCTCGTCGCCCCCGGCCGCAATCCAGCCCTTGGTCTGCAGCTCGGCGATATAGGCGTCGGCCAGGGCGCTGATCCCCGCCAGCGGCGCGCTGACGCAGAAGGCCCGGCCGGCCAGCCCGTACAGATTGCCGCAATCGGCCGCCAGGGTCGCGCCCGGCAGCACCAGACCCTCCGCCCCGGGGATGGCGGGCGCGGGGGCCGCCGGCTCCTGCGCCCGGGCGGGCCCGCTCAGAAGGACCGCCGCGGCGGCCAGCATCACGATCTTCATGGTCTACAACTCCACGCCCAGGTGTTTCGCCACAGCGAAAATGTCCTTGTCGCCCCGTCCGCACATATTCAGCACGACATCGCCGCCCTTGCCCACCTCCTTCGCGATCTCGCCGATCCGGGCGAGCGCGTGGCTGGGCTCCAGAGCGGGGATGATCCCCTCCAGCTTCGAGCACAGCTGGAAGGCCTCCAGCGCCTCGGCGTCGGTGGCGGCGCGATATTCGGCGCGGCCGATGTCCTTCAGCCAGGCGTGTTCGGGGCCGATGCCGGGATAGTCCAGCCCGGCCGAGATCGAATGGCCTTCCAGAATCTGGCCGTCGTCGTCCTGCAGCAGATAGGTGCGGTTGCCGTGCAGCACGCCCGGCCGACCGCCCTGCAGGCTGGCGGCGTGATCCGGGCCGTCCAGCCCGCGCCCGGCCGCCTCGACCCCGATCAGCCGCACGCCGGCGTCCTCGATGAAGGGGTGGAACAGACCGATGGCGTTGGACCCGCCGCCGATGGCCGCCACGCAGGCGTCAGGCAGCTTGCCCCGCCGCGCCAGCATCGCCGCCCGCGTCTCCTTGCCGATCACCGACTGGAAGTCGCGCACCATCGCCGGATAGGGATGCGGCCCCGCCGCCGTGCCGATCAGATAATAGGTGTCCTCGACATTGGTCACCCAGTCGCGCATCGCCTCGTTCATGGCGTCCTTGAGCGTCGCCCGGCCCGCCGTCACCGGCACGACCTCGGCCCCCAGCAGCTTCATGCGGAAGACGTTGGGCGACTGCCGCTCGACGTCGGTCGCGCCCATGTAGACGATGCATTTCAGGCCGAAGCGGGCGCACACCGTCGCCGTCGCAACCCCATGCTGGCCGGCGCCGGTCTCGGCGATGATCCGGGTCTTGCCCATCCGCATGGCCAGCAGGATCTGGCCCATGCAGTTGTTGATCTTGTGCGCGCCCGTGTGATTCAGCTCGTCGCGCTTGAACCAGATGTCGGCGGCCCCGTAGTGCTCCGTCAGCCGCTCGGCCAGATACAGCGGGCTGGGCCGGCCGACATAGTCGGTCAGGAAGCCGTCCAGCTCGGCCTGGAAGGTCGGGTCCGCCTTCGCCGCCTCATAGGCCGCGCCCAGCTCCAGAACCAGCGGCATCAGCGTCTCGGCCACGAACCGCCCGCCATAGGGACCGAACCGGCCCTCGGCGTCAGGCATGGCGTAATGGTTCGGCAGGATGGCGTTCACAGGCTTGTCTCGCGCGGGGGAGCGGCGGAAATCAGGCGGCCCGCACCGTATCGAGGAACGCCGTGATCAGGGCCGGGTCCTTAACACCCGGCGCGCTTTCCACGCCAGAGGACACATCCACCAAAGGCGCCCCTGACAGCCGGATCGCCTGCGCCACATTGTCCGGGGTCAGCCCCCCGGCCAAGAACCAGGGATGGCGGAAGGCCCGGTCGGCCAGCAGCGCCCAGTCGAACCGGGCCCCGACCCCGCCCGGCAGGACCGAGCCCTCGGGCGGTTTCGCATCGAACATCAGATGATCGGCGAACGGCTCCCAGTCGTCGGCCTCGGCGAAATCCTCATGCGTCCGGATCGGCAGCACCTTGATGATCCCCGCCCCCGCCAGCATCCGGACCCGCCCGGCCCGCTCGCGCGTCTCATGACCGTGCAGCTGGATCAGGTCCGGCTTCAGGATCAGGGCGATTTCGGTCAGCAGGGCGTCGTCGGCGTCTACCGTCACCGCCACGATCTTCGCTTTTCCCCGCGCCCGCTCGAACAGGGTCGCCGCGTGCAGCGGTTCGATGTGGCGCGGGCTCTTCGGGAACACCACCGCCCCGACGAAGGCCGCGCCGCCGGCGAGGGCGGCGTCGAGGGTTTCCGGCGTGGTCAGGCCACAGATCTTGGCGTGGGTCACAGGTCGATCACCTTCATGCCCTCGGCGACGGCGGCGTCCCTGAGCACGATGTCGAGCGTCGCCAACTCAACGCCATTCCGCAGCGCAATCGCGAGATGCAGCGCATCAGGCGCCCTCAAACGGGAATGCCTCTGAAGAAGGACGCGCGCGTTGTTGAACATGTCGGCCTCGAATTCGAGCATCTGGCCTTTTCGGCTCCAGCGGTCGAACGCTCTCTCAAGAGCCTTGCGTTCGGCTTCTGTGACATTCTTCAGGCGTACCTGCATGGACAGGGCGGATGAGAATTCGGTCACCGTCCATGCGCTGAGGACGATGCTCCGGTCACTTACCGCCCATGCGCGCACCCGGGGCGCGTGATCATCGTCCAGAAACAGAGGAACGACGACACTCGTGTCCAGATAAACGGTCAATAGCGGTAGCCGCGCCGCATTTCCTCGACGATGGAGCCCTTGATCGGCCCCTTGGCCGGCGTGACCCGGTTCGCATCCAGCCAGGCGAGATCGAGGACAAAGCCGACCTCCCGCTTCGTCTCCGGCGCCAGTCGCGCGATCGGCTTGCCGCGCCGCGTAATGACGACCTCCTCGCCGGCCAGCATGCGGTCGAGGAGTTTCGGCAGGTTGTTCTTGGCTTCCGCGACGGAATAGTGGCTCATAGGATGAAGATGTCTATCTTGATGGCCATCGTCAATCATATTGCATAGAGGTCCGCGTCCGGGTCCGCGCCGCCGCGCAGCGCCGCCGAAACCACCTGGGAGGCGATGACCGAATAGGTGATGCCGTTGCCGCCGAACCCCATCACCGCCCAGGCGTGATCCATGTCCGGCACGGGGGCGATCGACGGCAGGCCCGTGGCGCTCTCGCCGAACGCCCCGGCCCAGCTGTAGTCGACCTCGAACGCCAGCCCGGGCAGCAGGGCGTGGAGTTTTTTCACGATGGTCTCGCATTTCCGCTTCAGCTTCGCCGGATCGGCATGGGCGTCCGGCGTCGGCTCGTCCTCGCCGCCGACGATCAGCCGTCCATCGCCGCCCATGCGGAAATACAGATACGGATCCGACGCCTCCCACACCAGGGTCTCGCGCAGCCAAGCCGGGCAGCGCTGGCGCGGCTTCGAGGCCATGGCCCAGGTCGAGATCACCTTCGCCCCCGGCGTCGGCACGCCGCGGGGGAACTCATAGCCGCAGCAGAACACCACCGACCTGGCCCGCACCGCATGCCCGGCGTCGGTCAGCAGGGTCACGCCGTCCGGATCGCTGGCGGCCTCCATCACCTCGACGCGGGAATAGACTTTCGCCCCGGCCTTCTGGGCCCGCCGCAACAGCCCCGCCGCCAGCCGCGCCGGATCGGCGCTGGCCGAGCCCTGGCTGACGATGGCGCCCGTCCGCTCGATGCCGAACCGGTCGCTCAATTCGGTCGGACCGATGTACCGGCTTTCCAGCCCCAGCGCCGCCCGCGCCTCCGCCTCGGTTTCCAGCGCGCGATGGCCGTATTCGTCGCCGGCGAGGTACAGCGTATCCTTGTCCTTCAGCCCGCAGACGATTGTTTCCCGGCCCACGGTCCGCTTCAGGGCGTCGACGGCCGAGCGCGAGCGCAGATACGCCCGCTTCGCCTTCGCCATGCCGATCCGGTCGGCCAGGGCCGTCAGCGGCAGGTCGATCTCCCATTGCAGCAGGGCGGTCGAGGCCACGGTCGAACCCGTCAGCGGCGGCCGCCGGTCCAGCACCGCCACCGTGTGATCCCGGCTCAGCTCATGCGCCATGAAGGCCCCGCTGATCCCGGCCCCGACGATGGCGACATCGACCGAGATCGCCTCTTTCAGGGGCCGCACCGGCACGCCCAGCCCCGGACTGTCGGCCCAGAGCGATCGCCCGGTGCGCAGGTTTCGCTTGATCGTCGCCCCCGTCATGTCATCTCCGCTGCAAGCGGAGCGATAAGTCAGGCGCGCGTGCGAGGTTCCGTCACTGGAAAATCAGATCGATCTGGCCCTGATCCAGCAGCCGCCAGTCCCCCGGCGCCAGATCGTCCGGCAGGGCCAGTCCGCCGACCCGTTCGCGGTGCAGGCCGTCGACGTGATTGCCCACCGCCGCGAACATCCGCCGCACCATGTGATAGCGCCCCTCGGTCACCGTCAGCCGCGCCTCCGTCGGCGACAGAACCTCCAGCACGGCCGGCGACAGCGGCTTGTCCTCACCCTCCAGCACCAGCCCCCCGGCGGCGAAGACGTCCCCCTCGCTCCCGTCCAGCGGCCGCGCCAGGGTCGCGCGATAGACCTTGGCCACATGCCGCTTGGGCGAAATCACCCGGTGCAGCAGATCGCCGTCGTCGGTCAGCAGCAGCAGGCCCGTCGTCTGCTTGTCCAGCCGGCCGATGGTCGAGATGGCCGGATCGCGCCGCCGCCAGCGCGGGGGCAGGATGTCATAGACCAGGGCCCCGTCCTCCTTGCGCGAACAGGTCATGCCCAGCGGCTTGTGCAGCATCATCACCAGACCCGGGACGGGATCCAGCGGCTCGCCGTCGATCTCCATCCGCGCCGGCAGATCCGGGGTCACCGCGATCCGCTTCGACACGTCGGTCAGATCGACCCCGTCCAGCACGATACCGCCCGCCTTGCCCAGCCGCGCCATCTCGGTCCGGGAACCGTAGCCCATGGAGCCCAGCAGCTTGTCCACGCGGGCGGTCGGCGTCTTCACTTCACCGCCTCGAACACCTTGTAGCCGCCGACGTCGGCGGCCATTCGCACGCGTTTGAAGGCCGCGTTCAGTTCCGCCTCATAGGGCAGGTGACGGTTGGCGACGAGCCACAGCACTCCGCCCTTGCCGAGCATGCCCGCCGCCTGGCGGATAAAGGCCTGCCCCAGCCGCTTGTCCTCGGCGCCGCCGTCGTGGAACGGCGGATTGGTGACGATGAAGTCCAGATCGCCGGCCGTTTCGATCGTCCGCGCGTCAGCCCATTCGAAGGTCGCGCGGGGGTCGGTCACATTCTTCCGCGCCGCCGCGATGGCCCGGCGGTCCAGATCGATCAGCCGCAGCGAGGTCACCGCCGGCGACCCCAGGACCACCGTGGCCAGGGCGCCGTAGCCGCAGCCGAGATCGGCCCCCGCCCCCTTCAGCCCCGGCGCGGTCTGCGCCAGCAGCAGCGACCCCGCGTCGATCCGGTCCCAGGCGAAAATGCCCGGCTGCGACCAGGCGTCCAGCCCCTCGACCAGCCGGGGCGCCCCGGCGGCGATGGCTTCGTCGATCCCGGTCAGGGTCTCCGGCCGGATGACGACGCAGCGGCGGTGGTGCGCCTTGGCGCTCTCCCCGACCTCGACGCCGAAGCCTTCCAGCTCCTTCTTCAGCCGCGACCCGCCCTTGTCCTTGGCCGCCATGACGTCCAGCCGCCCGCCCGGCTTCAAGGCCTTCAGCGCGAGGGCCAGCGCATGGCGCCGTTCCAGCACCCCGGGCGGGGCGTAGATCATGACGGCGTCGGCCGAGCCTTCGGCGACATCCTCGAGCGGCGTGGAGCCGGGGATCAGCGGCGAAACCTGCGTCGCCTCGCCGGGGGGATCAAACACCGCCGGCGGGCGGCCATACAGAAGGGTGGTCATGGCGGGGCCTATAGCGGGAATGCGGCGCGGCGGGAAACCGCGCCCGCCCACTTCCCCTTCTCTCCTTGCGGGAGAAGGATCGTGATCCAATGCTGGCAATTCCCCGCCAGCCGGACGACTCCATCTTCATCCGGGCGATGGCCCGGACGCTCCGCCAAGCCTCCCGTTCACCGCCTGCTCCACAGGCGGGGCTTCCGCGCGCCGACTTCGCCGATGACAAATGAGAACAAATGAGGCACAAGCGCGTAATGCTCGCGGATTCAACCTTAACGTCAATTCCCTCGCCGTCGCTCGCCGACGCCCGCGCGACGCTCGAGCGGGTCTGGGGTCATGGCGACTTCCGCGGGCTCCAGGCCGACGTCGTCACCGAGATTCTCGCCGGCCGCGACGTCCTGGCCGTCCTGCCGACCGGCGGCGGCAAGTCGGTCTGCTACCAGATCCCGGCCATGCTGCGCCCCGGCCTCGGCCTCGTGGTCTCGCCCCTGATCGCCCTGATGACCGACCAGGTCGAGGCGCTGAAGCAGCAGGGCGTCGCCGCCGCCCGGCTCGATTCCGGCGTCTCCATGGACGACCGCTCCGCCATCTGGCGTCAGGCCCGGGCCGGCGAGCTCGACCTGCTTTATGTCTCACCCGAGGGACTGGCCCAGCCGCACCTGATCGACCGGCTGCACGACCTGCCGCTCAGCCTCATCGCCATCGACGAGGCCCACTGCGTCAGCCAGTGGGGTCATGACTTCCGTCCCGACTACCGCACCCTCGGCCGTCTCTCCGAGCTGTTCCCGGGCGTGCCCCGCATCGCGGTGACGGCCACCGCCGACGCCCGCACCCGCGACGACATCGTCCGCTCGCTGCGGCTGGAGGGCGCCCGGGTCCTCGTCGACAGCTTCGCCCGCCCCAATCTGCAGCTCTCGGCCGTGCGCAAGGAGAACGCCTCGCGGGCGAAGACCGACGCCGCCGTCATCGATCTGGTGCGTCAGCGGCGCGGCAAGTCCGGCGTGGTCTATTGCGGCTCGCGCGACGGCTGCGAGCGCGTGGCCGACGCCCTCAAGGCCGCCGGAACCAACGCCATCGCCTATCACGCCGGCATGGACGCCCGCGACCGCGACCGCCGGCTTGAGCGCTTTCTCGCCGAGGACGGCGCCGTCATGGTCGCGACCATCGCCTTCGGCATGGGGGTCGACAAGGCCGACGTCCGCTTCGTCATCCACGCTGATCCGCCCGGGTCGCTTGAAGCCTACTGGCAGGAGATCGGCCGCGCCGGACGCGACGGCGAGCCCGCCGAGGGGCTGACCCTGTACGGCCCTTCCGACATCGCCTGGACCCTGAAGCGGCTCGAGGGCCGCCCCATGGCCGAGGAGGTCAAGGCGGTGCAGGTGCGCAAGGCGCGCCAGTTGTTCGCCATGCTGGACGGGGCGACCTGCCGCCCGCAGACGGTGCGCCGCTATTTCGGCGAGGCCGAGGCCCGGCCCTGCGGCGTGTGCGACATCTGCCTCGACCCGCCCGCCGTCTTCGACGCCACCGTCCCGGCCCAGAAGGCCCTGGCCGCCGTCCAGCGCCTCGGCGAGCGTTTCGGCAAGACCCGCATCATCGACCACCTCCTCGGCAAGACGAAGGAGGTCCAGCCGTGGGAGACCGCCCTCTCGACCTGGGGCATCGGCGCCGACGTCGCCCTGCACACCTGGCGGGACGTGGTCGACCATCTGATGTTCGAGGGCCTGCTGGTCGAGGATCCCAACGACGGCAAACCCCTGGTCCGCATCGGCGACCCCGAGGCCGTGCGCGCCGTCTATCGCGGCGAACGAACCGTCGAGGTTCGCCTGACCCCCGCCCGCGTCGTCGGCGCGAAGGAGCGCGTCCGCACCGGCCGCAACGCCGCGCTCGAAACCATGGACGCCGACGTCCGCGCCCGCTTCGAGACCCTGCGGGCCTGGCGCCGCGACCGCGCCGCCGAACAGCGCGTCCCGCCCTATGTGATTTTCCAGGACAAGACCCTGCTGGAAATCGCCCTCGCCGAGCCCGGAAATCTCGAGACGCTCGGCCATATCTCGGGCGTCGGCCAGACCAAGCTGGACCGTTACGGCAAGGGCGTTCTGGCGGCCTTGTCCCAGCCTGTGGATTGAAACCGGCGTTCGAAAGGTAAGGTTCGGGCAAGGTCTTGGAAGGGGCGCCTTAAACATTCGCCGTCACAGTCCCGTTGTGATCCCGAACCGCGCCCCGATTCCGGTCGATAAACTCGCTCTGGCCGTCGTGCACGCGCCTGAGCGCGCCATTCCCGCGCCGGCCGGCGCGCGTGAGGAATCGCTGCGCTTCCTGCTCCAGACCGCCGCCGATTCCGGCGTCACCCGCGTCGCCACCCGCCCTGACGGCGACGGCGAACGCTGGCTGGGCCAGTCCTGGCCCTTCCCCTCGCCCTTCCAGGTCTCGGTCCGCACCGTGCCGGTCAGCGACGGCGTCGACCGGGTCGAGGCCCGCGCCCGCCGCTCGCTGGAGCGGCTCGGCCTGCCGCGCGGCGACGCCCTGCTGATCTCCAGCGCCGGCGATCTGGCCGGAACCGAGGGCCGCGCCCTGTGGGACAAGCTTCTGGCCCTGAAGGACCGCGGCCTGTACCGCCGCATCGGCTTCTGCGCCTCGGTCGAGGACGGCCCGGCCCTGCTCGCCCGCCGCTTCCAGCCCGACATCGTCCAGCTGAAATGCAACCTGCTGGACCAGCGCGCCCAGCACGCCGGCGTCCTCTCCGAACTGGCCTCGCTGGACGTGACCGTCCACGCCTCCTCGATCTTCGCCGACGGCCTGCTGTTCATGAACAGCGAGGCCCTGCCGGTCGAGATGCATCGCCACGCCCCGACCCTGTCGCGCATTCGACGCCGCCTGGCCGAGGCGCGGGTCGATCCGATGCAGGCGACCCTCGCCTATGCGCTGGGCCTGCCCGAAGTGTCCGCCGTGGTCGCCAGCGTCGCCTCGGCCGCCGAATTGCGCGCCGTCGTCGCCGCCGCCCACGCTCCGACCCCGGCCCTCGACTGGGCCTCGATGCAGCTGGAGCCGGCGACGGCTTCCGCCGCCGCCGGTCCCCGCCGGATCAGTAGCGCAGCCTGACCCCGACATAGCCGGACCGTCCCGGCTCGCCGTAGCCCAGCACCTGCTGGTATCGTTCGTCAGCCAGATTCTCGATCCGCGCCGTCAGCGTGACCTTGTCGGTCAGCGCATACGACCCGTTCAGATGGGCCGTGATGAAGGCCTTCCGGACTCCGCCGGAGTCGTCCTGATCGCTCTCGCCCCGCACCGTCAGGGCGCCCGAAAGCCGCTCGCCGGTCCAGCCCAGGGTGGCCGATCCCGATCGCTCCGGCACGCGCAGCAGCCGGGCGCCGGTCGTCTCGTCCCGTGCATCCGTCCAGGCGTATGCGATGGTCAGGTCGAAGCCGCCGCCCAGCCTGCCCCGGCCTTCCAGCTCGATTCCGTCGGTCGCCGTCTCGGCCACATTGACGTAGGCGCTGTCGAAGGTGACCGGGTCGAACACATAGGTGATCTGATCCTCGACGTTGAGCCGATAGAAGGTCAGCCGCCCCGCGACGCGGCCGTCCGCCGATCCCCAGCCGATCGCCCCCTCATAGCCCTCGGCCGTCTCGGGCCGCAGGACCGGGAAGGGCTGTGACGAGAAACAGAAGTCGCACACCGCCTGGCTGATCGACGGCGCCTTGAACCCGGTCCCATAGGCCGCCGACAGGATGAAGCCCGCGCCCGCCTCGAAGGCGCCTGACACCCGGCCCGTCGTCTTCGAACCGAAGTCGTCCGTATCGTCGAACCGCAAGGCCCCGGTCAGGCTCAGCCGGTCGGTCGCATCGATCCGCGCCGTGGCGAAGGCCGAACTCGTCCCCAGCGCCTCGGTCAGCCCACTGGACAGGCTCCCCTCCGTGTCCTCGCGCTCGGTTCCGATGACGAAGGCGACGCCCGCCGCCGATCCGTCCGCCTGCCAGCGGAAGACCTGCCTGTCGGCCTCGAACACCGAAGGGAAGGACGACACGACTTCACGGGTGATGTCTGACGCCGAGACGCTGAACTGATGCGCCAGGCCCAGCGCGCTCAGTCGCAGCCGCCCGAACCCGGACCACTGCTCGCTGGCCTGCGCGTCCAGGGTGTCCGCGAGGGCGTAGGCCGGCGCGGGATAGCCGTCCAGATCGACCTCGCTGTCGGTCCACCGCGCCGAGCCGTCCACGGCCACGCCGGGCGTGAAGGCGTAGCGCCCCCTGGCCCCGATGGTGGTCGAGGTGAAACCGTCCGCCTCGGGATTGCCGTCCGCCGCGTCGGCGGCGGAGACGCCGTCGGTGTCGAAATGCGAAACCCAGGCGCCGAAGCCGTACTGTTCGCTCGACACCCCCGCCGCCAGCCGGCCGCGAACCGTCCCGAACGAACCGGCCTCCAGATCGGCGCCGAGGCCGTCCAGATCCCGCGTCGTGAAGGCGATGACCCCGCCGATGGCGTCCGAGCCCCACAGCGACGACTGCGGGCCCGACAGCACCTCGATGCGTTCGATGTCCGACAGCTCCAGGCCCGAGAAGTCAAAGGCGCCATTGACCTCGGCCGGGTCGTTGACGGGCACGCCGTCGACGAGAACCAGCGTCTTGCCCGGCGTCGCGCCGCGCATCCGCACCTGGGCCACGCCGCCGAAGGCGCCGGAGCGCACCACCGACAGGCCCGGCACGTCATGCAGGATGTCGGCCGCGAACACCGCCCCGCGCTGCTCGATGGTCGATCGGTCGATCACCCGCGCCCCCGGCGTATCGGCGACGATGGCCGGCAGGCGGGTGGCGGTGACCACCACCTCGGACAGGGCGTCAGGATCCGGGGACTGGGCGTAAGCGGACAGGGGAAACAGCACGGCCGCGGCCGTGGCGTAGAGGATGGATCGCGTCATGTGCGGATCTCCGTCGGCCCCGCGCTGGCGCTGCGCGGCGGCGTGTGAAAGCGACCGACCCGGCCCCGGAAGGGGCGCGGCGCTTGGGTCGGGTCGCTTCGACGGAACAGCTTCCGCGCGAGCGGAAGGGTTGGCCCCACGCCTCTGTCTGGTCCCGGACAGCGGACGAGCGACGTCGGCGGCCAGGTCTCCTGGCTTGCGGGTCAACAGCCGCCGCTCTCGCCTTCCCGGTTGCCCAGTGGCGCCGGAAGCAAGCTTCCGGATCGAACGACGGCCTCGCCGCCTACAGTTGCGGGCACAGCCGCGGCATCACACCGCGTTCCCTTAACCGCCTGCCGGGCTTGTCGCAGTGCGGCAGAGCTTGCGCAAGACGCTTGAGGCGCGGCGCGCAATCCTTCACCTTGCGGCGCTCCCATGAACGCCCCCCTCGTCCACCCTCCGAAAGCCGACGCGGTCCCGTCCAGCGAGGGGACGACGCCGGTCATGGCCCAGTTCCTGGCGGCCAAGGCCAGTCAGCCCGACGCCATCGTGTTTTTCCGCATGGGCGATTTCTACGAGCTGTTCTTCAAGGACGCCGAGATCGCCTCCGCGGCCCTCGGCATCACCCTGACCAAACGCGGCAAGCATCAGGGTCAGGACATCCCCATGGCCGGGGTGCCGGTCCATGCGCTCGACGGCTATCTGGCCCGCCTGATCCGCCAAGGGTTCAAGGCCGCCATCTGCGAACAGCTGGAAGCCCCGGCCGAGGCCCGCAAACGCGGCTCCAAGGCCGTGGTCCACCGCGACATCGTCCGCGTCGTCACCCCCGGCACCCTGACCGAGGACAGTCTGCTGGACGCACGCGGAGCCAACCGTCTGGCCGCCGTCTCGATCCGCAAGGGACGCGCCGCCGTCGCCGTGGTGGAGCTGTCGGCCGGCTCGGTCGACGCCGTCGCCTGTTCGCTGGAAGACCTCGGCGCCACCCTCGCCTCGTTCAGGCCGTCCGAGGTCCTCGTGCCCGATCGCCTGTTCTCCGACGAGGCGACGAAGGCCGCGCTCGACGGCTCGGGCGGCGTGGTCCAGGCCCTGCCCCAGGCGCTGGCCGAGCCGGTCGGCGCTCGCGCCCGGGTCGAGCGGATGTACGGCGTCGCCTCGCTGGACGGCTTCGGCGCCTTCGAGGAGGCCGAGGTCTCGGCCCTCGGGCTGATCGCCGCCTATCTGGAGACGACCCAGGCCGGAAAGATCCCCGCCCTGGCCCCGCCGCGCCGTTCGGGCGACAGCGGTTTCCTCGCCATCGACCCCGCGACCCGGCTCAGCCTCGAGATCGACCGCACCCAGCGCGGCGAACGCGACGGCTCGCTGCTGGCCTGTATCGATCGCACCGTCACCTCGGGCGGTGCGCGGGCCCTGGCCGAGCGGATCGCCCGTCCGCTGCGCGACACCACAGCCATCAACCATGGACTCGACGCCGTCGAATGGCTGCTGGAGCGTCGCGACCTGCGGCGCGACCTGCGCGACGGCCTGCGGGCCTCGTCCGACGTGGCCCGCGCCACCTCGCGCCTCGTGCTGGGCCGCGGCGGTCCGCGCGACCTCGCCGCCATCCGCACCGGCCTGTCGATCGCCGAAGGCATCGCCGGCCTGTTCCCGCCCGCCCGCGATCCGCTGACCGGCCCGCCCGCGCGCATCGTCGCCGCCCTGGACCGACTGGCCCTGTCGCCGGAGCTCGGCCGCCTGCTGATCGATCTCGCCGAGGGTCTGGTCGCCGAGCCCCCGCACCTGGCCCGCGACGGCGGCTTCGTCTCGGCCGGCTACCGCCCCGAGCTGGAAGAGGCCCGCCGCCTGCGCGACGACAGCCGTCGCGTCGTCGCCGATCTTGAGGCCCGCGCCGTGGCCGAAGCCGGCGTGCCGTTCAAGATCCGCCACAACGCCGTCCTCGGCTATTTCCTCGAGACCAGCGCCAAGGCCGCCGAACCGCTGCTGCGTCCCTCGGGCGAGAGCCCCTTCATCCACCGCCAGACCCTCGCCAACCAGGTCCGCTTCACCACCGTCGAACTGTCCGAGCTGGACGCGAAGATCAGCCAGGCCGGTCACCGCGCCCTCGCCATCGAGGGCGAGACCTTCGAGGGCTGGCGCACGGCCGTGCAGTCGCTGGCCCAGCCGCTGCAAGCCGTGGCCGAAGCCCTCGCCGAACTGGACGCCCACGCGGCGCTGGCCGAATGGGCTGAAGAAGTGGGCGCCGTCCGACCCGCCGTCGACGATACGACCTGTTTCGAGGTCACCGCCGGCCGCCATCCTGTGGTCGAGGCGGCGGTCAAGGCGCAGGGCGACCCGTATACGCCGAACAACTGCAAGCTCGACGGATCGGGGGCCGGCTGCGCCCGCCTGTCGATCGTCACCGGGCCGAACATGGCCGGCAAGTCGACCTTCCTGCGCCAGAACGCGCTTCTGGTCGTGCTGGCCCAGGCCGGGGCCTTCGTGCCCGCCCGCGCCATGCGGCTGGGCGTGGTCGACCGTCTGTTCAGCCGCGTCGGCGCCGGCGACGATCTGGCCCGCGGCCGCTCCACCTTCATGACCGAGATGGTCGAGACCGCCGCCATCCTGACCCAGGCCACGGACCGCAGCTTCGTGGTGCTGGACGAGATCGGCCGCGGCACCGCCACCTATGACGGCCTCGCCATCGCCTGGGCCGTCGCCGAGGCCCTGCATGACCGCAACCGCGCCCGCACCCTGTTCGCCACCCACTATCACGAGCTGGCGGGCCTTGAGACGCGTCTGGCCCACGTCTGCAACCTGTCGATGGTCGCCAGGGAATGGAACGGCGACCTCGTGTTCCTGCACGAGGCCGCGCCCGGCGCCGCCGATCGCAGCTACGGCGTCCAGGTGGCCAGACTGGCCGGGGTTCCAGCCGCCGTCGTGACCCGCGCCCGCGAAGTGCTGGACCGGCTGGAAGGCGAGAAGAACGCGGCCATCAGTCTGGATGACCTGCCCCTGTTCGCCATCGCCGAGCCGGCCCGCCCGCCCCTTTCATCCGCCGTCGAGGACGCGCTCCAGGCCATCGAGCCCGACGAGCTGTCGCCGCGCGAGGCGCTGGAGGTCCTGTACCGGCTGAAGGGTCTGGGTCGCCGGTGACCCCCGCCCTCGACGACCGGCTGATCGAGGCCGCGTCCGCCCCCGATGTGCGCAAGGCGGTCGCCGCCATCCTGCGCGAAAATTATGACGCCGCCCGCGCCCGCGCCGCCCGCCGCCTCGACGCCGGCGGCGAGGGGGTCGAGGTGGCCCGGCTCTATTCGAGCGCCGCCGACGACCTGCTGACCGCCTTGTGGCGGTTCACGACCGAGACCCTCTATCCCGCCCACAACCCGACCGAGGCCGAGCGGCTCAGCCTGATCGCGGTGGGTGGTTACGGCCGGGGCGTGCTGGCGCCCTTCTCGGATCTCGACCTGCTGTTCCTGCGCCCGTGGAAATCGATCCCGCGCACCGAGCAGGTGATCGAGTTCATGCTCTACGTCCTGTGGGACCTGGGCCTGAAGGTCGGCCAGGCGGCGCGCTCGATCGATGAATGCCTGGCGCTCGCGAAGTCCGACATGGTCATCCGCACCACCCTGCTCGAGGCCCGGCCGCTGGCCGGAGACGACCGGCTGGCAGAGGACTTCATCGTTCGTTTCCGGGCCGTGGTGATCAGGGCCGACCCGCGCCCCTTCATCGCCGCCAAGCTGGAAGAACGAGACCTCCGTCACCAGAAGGCCGGCGCCGTCCGCTATCGCGTGGAGCCGAACGTCAAGGACGGCAAGGGCGGCCTGCGCGACCTCAACACCCTGTTCTGGATCGCCCGCTCGCTGGCCCCGGAAAGCCCGTTGGGCGCCCGTGTCCTCGACGATCTGCTGACAGCGCGCGAACGACGAACCTTCGAGGAGGCCTTCGATTTCCTGTGGCGCACCCGGGCGCACCTGCACCTGACCGCGGGCCGCGCAGAGGAAAAACTGACCTTCGACTTCCAGCCCGAGGTCGCGCGGCGCATGGGGTGGCGCGGTCGCGGCGACGAGCCGGCGGTCGAGCGTTTCATGCGCCGGTATTTCCTCGTCGCCCGCGACGTCGGCGCCCTGACCCGCGCCATGTCGGCCAAGCTGGAGGCGCGTCAGCAAAAGCCGACCATGAGCCTGTCGCGCCTGATCCCGGGCCGCAAACGCAAGCTGGGCGTCGAGGGCTTCATTGAGGACGCCGGTCGCCTGTCCGTCACGGGTCCCGGGATTTTCGCCGCGGCCCCCGAGAAACTCCTGATGCTGTTTCGCTGCGCCGACGAGCATGACCTCGACCTGCATCCCGACGCCTTCTCGGCCGTCAGCCGCTCGCTGTCGCTGGTCACGCCGTCCCTGCGCCGCGACCCCGAGGCGACCCGCGCCTTCCTCGACATCCTGGCCCACGGCCAGCGCCCCTACCGCGTCCTGACGCTGATGAACGAGACGGGTCTGCTGGGCCGGTTCCTGCCCGAATGGGGACGGATCGTCGGCCAGACCCAGTTCAACATGTACCACGCCTATACGGTCGACGAGCACACGCTGCAGGCCATCGGCATCATCAATGACATCTGGCGCGGCAAGCTGAAGGCCGACCATCCGGCCTCGACCGAGATCGTCCACCGCATCGACGACTTCGAGGCCCTGATGCTGGCCATGCTGCTGCATGACGTCGGCAAGGGCGGCGACCGGGGCCAGCTGGAAGACGGGGCCATCGCCGCGCGCCGAGCCTGCGACCGGCTGGGTCTCGATCCGCGCCGCACGGAATTCGTGGTCTGGCTGGTCCGCAATCACCTGGCCCTCAGCGACTACGCCCAGAAGCGCGACGTCTCCGACCCGGCGACGGTCCGCGCCTTCACAAGGCTGGTCGGCGACCCCGAACGGCTGCGGACCCTGCTGATCCTGACCGTGGCCGACATCCGCGCCGTCGGCCCGGGCGTCTGGAACGCCTGGAAGGGCAACCTCATCCGCGACCTCTACCAGCGCACCGAGGGCGTGTTCCGGGGCGAGGACATGACCCATGCCGACCCGCTGGACGACTATCCCGATCTGGTCGCCCGGGCCCGGGCTGATGGTGCGGCCGCGGAAGCCGTGACCGTCGGCGGGAGCGAGGACGATGAGCGGGCCGCCACCCGCGTCGCCGTCGCGGCCCGCGACCGGCCAGGCCTGTTCGTCGATCTGGCCGACGCCCTCGCCGCCGCCGGGGCGGATGTCGTCGGCGCCCGCGTGGCCACCGCCCGCGACGGCACGGCCCTGGACGTGTTCGAGCTTCAGGACGGCGGCGGCGCTCCCTATGGTCAGTCCGAGCCGCGCCGCCTGACCCGGCTGATCGAGGGACTGGAAACCGCCGCGCGCGGCGGCGTCCCGACAGCGCCGGCCCCCACCGCGCCGCATAACCCTCGCCGCGCCGCCTTCGACGTCCGGCCGACCGCCATGATTGATCTGGACGAGAGCCCCTCGGCCGCGGTGGTCGAGGTCTCGGGCGCGGACCGCCCCGGTCTGCTGGCCGATCTGGCCCGCGCCTTCGCCATTCACCGGCTGTCGATCCGTTCGGCCCATATCGCCGGCTTCGGCGAACGCGCGGTCGACAGCTTTTACGTCACCGACGCGGCGGGCCAGAAGCCGAAGCCGGGCCCACAGCTGGATGCCCTTCGCGCCGATCTGGAAGCCGTCCTCGACTTCACCGAGCGCGGCGATCACCGAGTCTCGGCTCCCGTCCGGGCCAGCCTGCGCGACGTCTCCGAGGTCGGCCGCCGCCGATCGACGCAGGAGCCGGTATCGCGCGCGCCGGAACCACGCTAAGGCGCTGACATGGCCAGAAAGATCGACCCCGAAGCCGAGCCGATCGAGGCCGCGCCGCCCGTGCCTTCGGCCACGGCGACGACCGATCCGATGATTCAGCCCCCCGCCTCGGCCATCACTTCGCGCAAGGGCGGCGGGATGATGCGGTCGTCGGCGATTTTCAGCGGCCTGACCCTGGTCAGCCGCTTCGCCGGGTTCGCGCGCGACATCCTCATTTCGGCGGCGCTGGGCGCCTCGGTCGGCCCGGCGGCGGACGCCTACAATACGGCGCTGAACTTCCCCAATCTGTTCCGCCGCATCTTCGCCGAGGGGGCCTTCGCCGCCGCCTTCGTGCCGGCCTACGCCAAGACGCTCGAAACCGAGGGCGAGGCCGTCGCCGACAAGATCGCCACGGATGCGCTGGCGGCGGTGGCGTTCGCCACCTTGGCGCTGACCATCGTCGCCCAGCTGGCCATGCCGTGGCTGATGGCCGTGATCAACGTCGGTTTCCTCGACGATCCTGCGCGTTTCAAGCTGGCGGTCGTCCTGACCCAGATCACCATGCCCTACCTGCCCTGCATGGCCGTCGCGGCCCTGCTCAGCGGCGTGCTGAACGCCCGGGGCAGGTTCATCGTCTCGGGCGCCTACCCCATCCTGCTCAACCTCATCATGCTGGTCGCCGTGATCCCGGCGCAAGGCGGTCAGATCGGCGCGGCCTATGCAGCGTCCTGGGCCGTGCTCGTGGCGGGCATATCGCAGGCCGGCCTGTGCTGGTGGGCGGCGCGCCGGGCGGGGGCCGACATCCGCCTGGCCCTGCCGCGGCTGACGCCGGCGGTGAAGGCCATCATCATCACCGCCATTCCCGCCGCCATCGGCAATTCGGCGACCCAGATCAACGTCTTCATCTCGGGCAACCTGTCCAGCTTCGTGGCCGGCGGCCGGACCTGGCTGGCGACGGCCGACCGTCTGTACCAGCTGCCGCTGGGCCTGGTCGGCGTCGCCATCGGCATCGCCCTTCTGCCGCGCCTGTCCCGCGCGGTGGCGTCGCAGGATCACGGCCAGCAGCAGGCCTCGATGGATGAGGCCCTGACCCTGTCCATGGCCCTGACCCTGCCGGCCGCCGCGGCCCTGATGGCCATGCCCTATTTCCTGATCGACGCCCTGTTCACGCGGGGCGCCTTCCTGCAGATCGACGCCGTCAATACGGCGCGCGCCCTGTTCCAGTTCGGCTGGGGCGTGCCGGCCTTCGTCCTGATCCGCATCCTGGCGCCCGCCTTCTTCGCCCGGCGGGACACGCGCACGCCGATGATGTTCGCCCTGGTCTCCGTGGCGGTGAACGCGGCCTTGGCCATCGGCCTGTTCAACCTCGGTTGGGGCATAGCCGGCATCGCGGCGGCGGTTTCCGCCGCCGCCTGGACCAATGTGATCCTGCTGGCCGTTACGCTCTGGCGGCGCGGGCTCTACCGGCCGAGTCCGCTGGCTCTGGCGCGCCTGGCGCGGATCGGCCTGTCCGCCGCCGGTCTGGCGCTGATCGTCGGTCTGGCGGCCGCCAGCCGGTCCCGGATCGAGGCGCCGGTGGCCGATATCCTCGGCGCCGTCGGCGTCGGCGTGGGCGCCAAGGAGGCCGCCCTGCTGCTGGTCACCGCCGCCGGCGGACTAGCCTACATCGGTCTGGCCTTCGCCACCCGGGCGATCACGCCGGCCGAGGTGAAGGGCCTGCTGCGGCGAACCGGCAAGTAACGGCTTGCTCCTTGGGCGGCGGTCGGGCATTGCGCCTCGACATGACCGACGCCTCCCCCGCCGTTCCGGCCTATCAGGGCCCTCGCCGCGTTCTCAGCGGCATCCAGGCCTCCGGCGCCCTGCATCTGGGCAACTATCTGGGGGCGTTGAAACGCTTCACCCAGCTGCAGGACACGGGCGCGCCCTGCTTCCTGTTCGTGGCCGATCTGCACGCCATCACCGTCTGGCAGGACCCGGCCCTGCTGACCGCCCAGACGCGCGAGATCGCCGCCGCCTACCTGGCGTCCGGCCTCGACCCGGCGCGCTCGATCATCTGGCCGCAGTCGGCTGTGCGCGCCCATTCGGAGCTGGCCTGGATCCTGAACTGCGTCGCCCGCCTCGGCTGGCTGGACCGCATGACCCAGTTCAAGGAGAAGACCGGCAAGCACAAGGAGCGGGCCTCGGTCGGCCTCTACACCTATCCGGTGCTGCAGGCCGCCGACATCCTGCTGTACAAGGCCACCGAGGTGCCGACCGGCGAGGACCAGAAACAGCATCTGGAGCTGACCCGCGACATCGCCCAGAAGTTCAACACCGACTTCAACGCGCCGGGCTTCTTCCCCCTGCCCGAGCCCCTGACCCAGGGGCCGGCGCCGCGGGTCATGAGCCTGCGCGACGGGGCGGCCAAGATGTCCAAGTCCGATCCGTCGGACCAGTCGCGCATCAATCTGACCGACGACGCCGACGCCATCACGGCCAAGATCCGCAAGGCCCGCACCGACCCGGACCCGCTGCCCGAGACGCTGGAAGGCCTCGAGGGCCGCGCCGAGGCGAAGAACCTCGTCACCCTCTATGCGGCCCTGGCCGACATGAGCCGTGAGGCCGTGCTGGCCGAGTTCGCCGGCCAGGGCTTCGGCGCCTTCAAGCCGAAGCTGGCCGATCTGGCCGTCGCCTCCATGGCGCCGGTGACCGCCGAGATGCGCCGGCTGATGGCGGACACGGGCGAGATCGACCGCGTCCTCAAGGACGGCGCCGAACGCGCCGCCGCCATCGCCGATCCGGTGGTGGACGAGGTCAAGAAGATCGTCGGCTTCTGGCGCGCCTGACGGCGGATTTCGGACGCCGCGCTTCGGCCCCTCTGGCGCCCCGTAGCGCTTGCGGTAGACAGGGCCGATGAGCCCGCCCCATCCGCTGGACCGCGCCGTCTGGAACGCCCTGACCACCCGGCAGGCGCCCCGAGCCCTGGTCCGGGGCGAGGTGCGTCGCTTCGATCCGGCCTTCGCCCTGTTCGCGGCCGCCGGCGGCGGCGCCGACGACGCCGACTGGGTCGCGCTCGCCCGCGCGACCGGTCCGCTCGCCCTGTTCGAGGCCAACCCGGTCGTGCCGCGCGGTCTGGTCGAGGTCGATCGGATCGACTGCCTGCAGATGACGGCGGAGAGGGTGGCCTCCGGCGGCCGCGACATCGCCTTCGAGCCCCTGACCGACGCCGACGGCCCGGAGATGCTGGCGCTCGCCACCCTGACCCGGCCGGGTCCCTTTTTCTCGCAGACCCACCGTCTGGGTCCCTTCATCGGCGTTCGACGCGAAGGGCGGCTGATCGCCATGGCGGGCGAGCGTCTGACGCTCGACGGTTTCAGCGAGGTCAGCGGCGTCTGCACCCATCCGGACCACCGCGGCGAGGGCTACGCCGGCGTGCTGATGCGGGCCGTGACCCGGCGCATCCTCGACCGCGGCGACACGGCCTTCCTGCACGCCCGGGCCGGGCACGCGGACACCATCGCCTTTTACGAGACCCTCGGGTTTTCGGTGCGGACGCCCGTCGCCTACATGGTGCTGGACGAGCCGGAGATGTCTCCAGAGTAGCGGGTCGGTCCCGAAAAATTGTGAAGGCCGGGCGCCCGGGCCGGAGGTCGCGGGCGTTTTGCGAAAGCCGGCGCCTGGACGGCGGCGGCGGAGGGTTCAGCACTGTCAAAGACCAGGCCCGGCGGGCCTCTGGTCAGTATCCACGGCCGTGCGTCAGAAACGGACGCAGGGGTGGGAAGGCCGTCGTTCCGTCTTGAGGCGAAGGGGCGGGAGTGGCGGGTTTCGGGGACGGGAGTCGCGGGTCGGAGGGGGCGAGAGTCTTCATGTCCGCCGGCGGCCTGGCGCCGTGTGACGCACCTGAGGGGGAGCGAGCCTCCACCGTGGGGCCGGTTCAATACGCATCGAAGTCACAGGCGACGAACGTCCGCGTCTGGCCCCGGAGGCCGTGTCCGCTGACGACCCGTTGCGGACATCAGCCGTCTCGCAGATTATGGCAGCATGACTTTTCCGACAAAGCTCGCCTTCATCCATCCGATCTGGTTCCTCGTGCTCACGGTCGTCGCATTCGTCGCGCCGCTCTTCACCATGAACGCGGACATTGGTGCGATGGTCGCGATAGCGTTGATGTCCGTCTGGGTGCTCCTGCTTCCCCTCGGATGGGCGCACGGCATCTACCGGGGGTCGAGGTCAGCGCTCGCCAGGATCGGCGCGGTTGGCCCGAGCCGTGACTGGGTATTCTACATCGCCGAGGTCGGCGTCGTCTGCCTTCCGATTTTTGGTTTGGGAAGCAACATCGTAGAGGTATCTGGGGAAGCTCTTAACGGCATGTTCGGCTTCGGCATGCTCGCGCTCATCGCCAGCTATTTCACGTCCCTGTGGCTCGCTTCGGCGGCTCTGGTGGCATCCGAGGATGGAACGTCGAAGGTCGCGATCCACAAGGTCGTGGGGACGTTTCTGCTGATGGTCTACTGGATGATAGGCGCGTGGGTGATGCAGCGTCGCTTGAAGACGATGCGTGAGGCGCTCACGGTTGGTGGATCGTCTGTCGAATAGGCGTGTCTCCGAAGTTCCGCTTTTCAGCCTCAGATTGCGGTCCGCTTGCGACCCATCGCGGACATTCGCGGGACAGGACGGGCAACGGATACCAACCCCTTGGTGACGCGACTTTCCATCTAGTCCTCGCCCTCGACCGGATCAGCCTCTTGAGCGCCCCGATACTCCCGCGCGATGTTGTCCGAAATCGCGTGCACCTGACTGTTCTGGCTGATGCGGGCCCACGTCGCCCCGTACAGGCCCTCCAGATAGGCTGTGTCCCAACCGCTTAAACCGGCCACGGCAGTCGGATCGTCGAACAGATTGAGGATGGTGTCGAAGCGGCGGGTATCTGCGTCAGGATCAATCTGGGCCAGAGCGACCATGGCGATGTAATCGCTCAGTTGGGCCAGCGTCACGTCGCCCAGTCTGTCGACATCCACAATCACAAAGGTACGCTTCAGGTCCTGCCGATATTGCGCAGACAGGCGCGAAACGCTTCTCACCGGCGTGTTCGGAGCGAACTCGAACACCGAACTGGAGTTGCCGCTCATCGGGCTGCATGACAAGTTGCACTGGCCCGGCATCCGCACGACGGACTGGCCGGTATCCGAATCCGTCGGCTGACTGACATTCCACCAGCGGACGACCTGTCCGGAGTTCATGAACCGGTCCAAGGCAGCGCCACCGCGGTCCATTCCGCTTCCGCCCGGACGGAACAGCACGGGCCTCATGGCGACAAAGTCTTCGGCGAAGGCGTCGGCGTCAGTGGTGGCGATGATAAGGATGGTTGGAGCGCAGGACGGTTGGCCGGCGGTCAGACCCAGCTCGCGGGCTACGTCCGAGACGCGGTCGACCAGGTACTGGGCGATCTCGGGCTGGAGATTGGCCACGCCGACGCAGACGCCCCTGTGCCACCGGGCCATGCCGCGCCTGCGGACCGGAGCCGCCACCTCGTTGACGAACTCTTCAGCGGCGTCTTCCAGCCGCCGGGCGTCGACGACGACATCTTCGAGACGAATATAGGGGTCGGGGTCAACAGGCGCCCGGGGCGCGGGCGTCTGGGGCAAGACAAGAGCGGCGGCGACCATGAGGGTGGTGAGCATGAGCGTTTTCCAGTCCGGACGTTACCTCTCCAAGTATCACACCCGAGGGAACGTTGCTATCTATACGCGCGCGATCTCAGCGTCTCGCGTGGTGCTCACAGCTTCATAGAACCCGCACCCGGGCTGACGTCCGCTAGCCACCCTCAGCGGACATTCCCTGCGTCCGCTGTCCGGGCGTCAGCGCACCCGGACGCCCACTCTCAGCCCACCCGGTCGAGCCGGGCGATGAAGAAGCCGTCGAGGCCGCCCTTTTCAGCCCACATGGAGGGCAGGATGCGCAGCCAGCCCTCGGGGGTCAGGGCTTCGTCAGGCGCGCCGATGTCGGCGGGGACGGCGGGCGTCGTTTTGAAGGCCGGGTTGCGGCGCAGGAAGGCGATGATCTGGGTCTCGCCCTCCTCGCGCTCCAGCGAGCAGACGCAATACACCAGCCGTCCGCCCGGCTTGACCCGTTCGGCGGCGGCGTCGAGCAGGCGGTGCTGGACGTCGGCCAGCTTGGCGACGTCGGCGGGCTTGGTGGCGCGCAGGACTTCGGGGTTGCGGCGGAAGGTGCCGGTGGCGGTGCAGGGGGCGTCGAGCAGGACGGCGTCGAAGGTGCGGGCGTCGTCCCAGTCCTCGGCGGGCGTGGCCACGACCTCGGCGGTCAGGCCCGTGCGGGCCAGATTCTCTTCCAGCCGCTTGAGGCGCACCGCCGAGCGGTCCAGCGCCACCACCGTCGCGCCCGAGGCCGCCAGCTGCAGCGTCTTGCCGCCCGGGGCCGCGCACAGGTCGATGACCGTCTCGCCCGCCTTCGGGGCCAGCAGGCGTCCGGGAACGGCCGCGGCCGCGTCCTGGACCCACCAGACGCCGTCGTCGAAGCCCGGCCAGGCCGAGATGTCGCCCCGGATGCCGGTGCGGACGGTCCCGCCCGGCAGGACCTCGCCCTCGACGGCTTCGGCCACGGCGGCGGGATCGACCCCGGGCTTGACGCTGAGGTCCGTCGCCGGCTCCTCGCGCGCGGCCAGGGCCAGGCCGATCAGGGTCGACTCGCCATAGGAGGCGCGCCAGCGGGCGGCCAGCCATTCGGGCAGGTTGCTCTCGGCCGTGGTCAGGCCGGGACCCTCGCGGTCGATGCCGCGCAGGACGGCGTTGACCAGATTCTTGTAGGGGCGCGTCTTGGGTTCGCGCTCGGCCAGTTTGACCGCCGTCGACACCGCCGCGAAGGCCGGCGTCTCGAGGATCAGCATCTGGGCCAGGGCCACGCGCAGGATGGTGCGCACGGCCAGGGGCGGGCCCTTCTGCAGCTTGCGGTCCAGGATCTGGTCGATCTCGCCCAGGCGGCGCAGGGCCGCCATGGCCACGGCGCGGGCGAAGGCCCGGTCCGGGCCGGGGAGGCTGGAGACCTCGCGGAACGACAGGGCCGCGTCGAGCCCGCCCCGGCCTTCGAGGGCGGCGTTCAGCAGCACGCCGGCGGCGATCCGCGCCTCGACGCCGATGTCGGGGCTGTCATCGACGACCTCGACCCGGGCCGGGCGCGGCGCACGGGTTCCGGCGCGCGCCTTGTCGGCCATGCGGCGGCCGCGGGCGGCGGAGCTGCGCCCCTGTTCCGGCGGGCGGCTCACACCGCCACCTGGGCGCCGAGCTCGACCACGCGTCCCGGCGGGATGTGGAAGAAGTCGGTCGGGTTGGCGGCGTTGCGGGTCAGGAAGATGAACAGCCGGTCCTGCCACAGCGGCATGCCCTGGGTGGCGGAGGCGATGACGGAGCGGCGGCCGAGGAAGAAGCTGGTCGACATGATGTCGAACTTCAGACCCTGTTTGCGGCACACGCCCAGCGCTTTCGGCACATTGGGCTGCTCCATGAAGCCGTAGCTGATGGTCAGCTTCTTGAAGTCGTCCGAGATCGGCTCGATCGTGACGCGTTCGCTGTCGGGCACGCGCGGCCGGTCGGTGGTGCGCACGGTCAGGATGACGTTCTTCTCGTGCAGCACCTTGTTGTGCTTGAGATTGTGCATCAGGGCGACCGGGGCGACGTCGGGGTCGGAGGTCAGGAAGATGGCCGTGCCGGGCGCGCGGTGCGGCGGGCGGGCCCGCAGCATCTCGATCAGGTCGGTCAGCGGCAGGCTGTCCTTGCGGGTCTTTTCCGACAGGATCTGGGTGCCGCGCACCCAGGTCCACATCAGCAGCACCAGGGCCGCGCCCAGCACCAGCGGCATCCAGGCCCCGTCCGGAATCTTCAGCAGGTTGGAGGTCAGGAAGACGGTGTCGATGAAACCGAACGGGATCAGCGAGCCCAGCACGGCCCAGACCGGCCAGTTCCACTTATGCCGGATGACGAACCAGGCCATCAGGGTGTTGATCAGCATCACCCCGGTCACCGCCACGCCATAGGCGGCGGTCAGGTTGTGGGAGCTCTGGAATACGAACAGCAGAACCAGCACGCCGATCATCAGCAGATTGTTGACCGCCGGCACGAAGATCTGGCCGGCCTGGGTCTCGGAGGTGTTCTTGATCTCGATGCGGGGCAGCAGGCCCAGCTGGACGGCCTGCTGGGTCACCGAGAAGGCGCCGGTGATGACGGCCTGGCTGGCGATCACGGTGGCGGCGGTGGCGAGGGCCAGCATCGGCCAGTAGATGGCGGTCGGCACCATGCTCCAGAACGGATTCTCGGCGGCGCCGGGATGGGACAGGATCAGGGCGCCCTGACCCAGATAGTTCAGGGTCAGACAGGGCAGGACGAAGCCGACCCAGCCGATGCGGATCGGCGCCTTGCCGAAATGGCCCATGTCGGCGTAGAGCGCCTCGGCCCCGGTCACGGCGAGGAAGACGCTGCCCAGGATGATGAAGCCGAGGAAGCCGTCCTTGAACAGCAGCATCACGCCATAGTGCGGCGACAGGGCGCGCAGGATCGAGACGTCGTCGAAGATGTGGATCAGGCCCAGCACGCCCAGGCTGAGGAACCAGACGGCGGTGATCGGGCCGAAGAACCGCGCCAGACCCGCCGTGCCGCGCGCCTGGACCAGGAACAGGGTGATCAGTATGCCCGCCGAGATGGGCACGATGAAGGGATCCAGCTTGCCGCCGACGCCGGGGGCGTCCTTGACGCCCTCGATCGCCGACAGGACCGAAATGGCCGGGGTGATGATGCCGTCGCCATAGAACAGCGCCGCGCCGCAGATGCCGAGGATGAAGATGAAGGCGCTGCGCCGGCCGACCGCGTGGGTGGCCAGGGCCATCAGGGCCAGGGTGCCGCCCTCGCCCTTGTTGTCGGCCCGCATGAGGAACATGACGTATTTGAACGTCACCACGATCATCAGCGCCCAGAAGGCCAGCGAGACCACGCCGATCACGGCCAGATCGCCGCCGACGCCACGCTGGGCGTGGCCGATGGCCTCGCGCAGGGCGTAGAGCGGGCTGGTGCCGATGTCGCCGAAGACGACGCCGATGGCGCCGATGACCAGGCCCCATTTGCCGGCCTTGACGTGGCCGCCCTCGCCGGCCGCCGCGGGATGCGGATGGGCCGGGGCGACGGACTTGTCGGAGGGTGTGGGAGAGTTCGAGGCGGCGGCGCCGGCGCCGTCTTCACCTTGGGGAGAGGCCCCGGCCATAGAGTTCCTCCGGGACCCCGCACAACGCGGTTCCCATCAAAAGAGCGGCGAGCCTTTAGGCCCTTTCATTCCGCGGTTCAATCGTGCTGCGAGTGCGAAGGTTGCACAACAGCCCGCCCTGAAGTCGTCCGGTTTGTGAAAGAGGGCCGCAAGGCCTATCTTGAGACCTGAACCATGTCAGACAGCCAACGTTTTCCCGTCGCCGCCCACACCCTGGCCTATCTGGCCCACAAGGGCGCCTTCTCGCCCGCCGATGCGGCGGCGAGCGCGGTTCTGGCCGCCTCCATCCCGACCAATCCCGTCGTCGTGCGGCGCGTGACCGCCCTGCTGGCGAAAGCCGGCCTGATCGCCACCCGCCCCGGCGCCTCGGGCGGGGCCTGGCTGCTGCACCGGCCGGAAGACATTTCGCTGGAGACCGTGCTGCGCGCCGTCAACGGCTGCGCCCACCTGGGTTCGCCGCCGGCGGGGGCCAAGGGCTGTCCGGTCAGCGAACATATCCCGCGTCAGGTGGCCAAGGCCCTGACCGCCGCCGACCAGGCCGCCGGCGCGGCCCTGTCGAAGATCACCATCGCCGACCTGCTGGACCACGAGCCGGCGTCGCTGGCCGCCTTCGCGCCCCACGCCTCCTGTCCGGTCGCCGCCTGAGATGAGCCTGCCCTCGCGGCCGAGGCCGGTCATGCTGGTCACCGGCGCGTCCGCCGGCATCGGCGCGGCCCTGGCCCGGGTCTATGCAGAGGAAGGCTGGGACCTGGTGCTGACCGCCCGGCGCGAGGGCCCGCTGAACGCCCTGGCCGAAGACCTGTCCCACAGGGGCGCCAGCACGGTCCTGACGGAGGATCTCGCCGATCCCGACGCGCCGCGCCGGCTGTTCGACGCGGTGGGCGCGCGCGGCCTGCACATCGACGGCCTGATCAACAACGCCGGCTTCAGCCGCACGGCGGGGTTCCTCAACACCGACCCGGCCGCCCACGCCGCCATGATCCGCGTCATGCTGGCCGCGCCGGTCGAGCTGGCCCGGCTGTTCGCCCCCGGGATGGTCGAGCGCGGCTTCGGCCGCATCCTGAACGTCGCCTCGCTGGCGGGACAGATGCCGGCCACGGGCGGCGACACCCTGTACGGGCCGATCAAGAGCTTCCTGATCAAGGCCTCGCAGGGGCTGCACCTCGAACTGCGCGGGACAGGCGTCCACGTCACCGCCCTGTGCCCCGGCTACACCCTGACCGAGTTCCACGACGTCAACGGGACCCGCGAGGAGGTCTCGACCGCCTATCCCGCCTGGATGTGGCAGACGGCCGACCATGTGGCGCGGGTCGGCTACGCCGCCTGCGAGGCCAACCGGCCCAGGGTCACGCCGGGGGTGATGAACAATGTGCTGGCGGGGCTGGCGAAACACCTGCCCGACCGCATGGCCCTGAACATGGTCGGCGGCCATGCGAAACGGCTGAAGCGGATCTAGTGACCGCCCTGGGGATACGGCGTCGTCACCGCCCCCGAGATCATGCCGGGCAGGGCTTCGGACAGGCCCATCAGGATGAACTGGATCGCCAGGGCGCACAGGATCAGGCCCAGCACCCGGACGATGATGGCCATCCCGACCTCGCCCAGCAGCCGGCTGATCGGGACGGTCAGGGCGAAACAGGCGAAGGTGGCCAGTCCGGCCGCGACGATGGCCGCCACCCCGGCCGCCTGGCCGGCCGGACCGATCTTCTCGGCCTCCCCCGCCTGGATGATGATGGTCGAGATGGCGCCGGGCCCGATCAGCAGCGGCATGGCGAACGGCACCACCAGCCGCTGGAACCGGCGACGGGCGTAGCCGCGCACATCGGCGGCGTCGGCCACCGCATCGGCGTCGGCGAACATCTTGAGGAAATCCTCGCGGGTCATGTCGAGTCCCAGCAGCAGCAGCAGGATGCCGCCCGCGATCCGGAAGGCCGCCAGCGAAATGCCGAAGAACTGCAGCAGCCCCAGGCCGGTGAAGAAGAAGAAGGCCAGGAAGGCGACGATGAACAGGCAGATCAGGAACGACACCGACAGCCGCTGGCGCATGCTGGCGCCCGCCGTCGCCGCGGCGAAGATCGGGATATTGCCGATCGGATCCACCAGGGCGAACAGGGCCACGAACAGGTTGACCCCCAGATCGACCGCGTCCATGTGCTGACCTCGCCCTTGCCCATTCACGTCCCGCGGCCATCAAGGCTGACGCCTGCCCGCGCGTCCAGCCCTAGCCGTTCAGGAGGAGCGACGCCATGACCGCCTTGACGACCGCCGCAAAATCGGACCCCCGCCTGATCGTCGGTCTGGACCTGCCGTCGGTCGACGCGGCCCGGGCCATGGTCGAGCGGCTGGGCGACGCCGTCAGCAGCTACAAGATCGGCCTGACGCTTCTGGCCCGGCCCGGCGGCGTCACCTTCGCCCATGCGCTGCGGGCGGCGGGCAGGTCGGTGTTCCAGGACTGGAAGCTGCACGACATCGGCGCCCAGGTCGAAGGCGCGGCGCGGGCCGTGGCCGAGGGCGGCTGCGACCTGCTGACCGTCCACGCCGAGCCGCAGGTGATGCGCGGGGCGGTCAAGGGACGCGACGCGGCGGGATCGGACACGAAACTGCTGGCCGTCACCGTCCTGACCAGCCTGTCGGACGCCGACCTGTCAGAGCTCGGCTACGGCTTTTCCGCGGCCGGCCTGGTCGAACGGCGGGTGCGGCAGGCGCTGGACTGCGGCGTCGACGGCGTGGTGTCGAGCCCGCTGGAAGCGGCCCGGGTGCGCGAGATCGCCCGGGACGCCGGCCGGCCCGATTTCCTGATCGTCACGCCCGGCGTGCGGCCCGCCGGCGCCGACAGGGGCGACCAGCAGCGGGTGGCGACGCCCGCCGAGGCCCTGGGCGCCGGCGCGAGCCATCTGGTCGTCGCCCGGCCGGTGGTCGGGGCCGCCGATCCCGCCCAGGCGGCGGCGGCGATCGTGGCGGAGATGCGCGCCGTCTAGCCGCGCTCGCCCGGTTCCTGGCTGTAGCGCTGCCGGGGCGGCGGGGCTTCGCCGCCGATGCCGTAATACTGGTTCGGCGTCATCGGGGCTTCATAGACCGGCGCGGGCGGCGGTTCCGGCGCATAGCCGTACGGGGCCGGCTCGGGCGCATGGACGTAAGGCTCGCCATCCCGACCATCGGGGCGGCAGTCGCAATCGCGCCGCCCGTCCATATAGCCCCGGTCGTATTCGCGGGCGCCGATGACAGGGTCGCCGCCCCGTTCTTCATGGCGCCCGTCCCGGCGGCCGTGGTCCGCGTCGCGATAGTCGGCGCGGGCCTCGAACGACCCGTATTCCTCGTACGATTCGTACCGGCTTTCCTCGTAGCGGCTCTCTTCCCGGGATTCGCGCCGCTCGCTGTAGCCGTAGCGGCCGCCGCGGTCGCCGTCCTCATAGTAGCGGGAGCCGCAGACGGGGACATGGCGCTCGTCGCGGCCGAAGCCGCCCAGCACATAGCCGAAGGGGGCGGGGGCGCAGGCGCGACCCTCGTAGACGGCCTCGTTGTAGATCGGGACGCCGTAGAAGCCGCCGCCGTCGCCGCCATAGCCGCCGCCGACATAGACCGTACCGCCGCCGACCGCGCCGCGCGCGCCGCCGACAGTGTAGCTGCGGGCGTTCAGATACGACCGGGCCGAAGCGCCGGCGTAGGCGCTGGCGCTGGCGCTGGCGCTGGCGTTCGCATTGACGTTGACGTTGATGTTTCGGCTGCCGCCGGCGTGGCCGCCGCCGCCGCATCCCGAGCCGCAGCCGGGGCGTCCGCCGCCGGGATGGCCGCCGCCTGTCGGACCGCCGGCGAGGGCGGGGCCGGCGGCGAGAATCAGAAAGGCGGCTCCGGCCGCGACGGTAAGCATACGCATGAGACGAACTCCGGTGTTGAGCCGTTGTAAGTCTCTGGAAAGACAAAGGGTTCGGATTGCACCAAAGGGGGGAAACGGGAGGCGATTCATTCCCCCGGGACCCTTCAATTTAACCTTACCGGCGCCGTTCAGGCCGGGGCGGGCGTCAGAAATCGACCGCCAGACCCTTCTTCTCCCAATCGCCATAGCGCGTCGGTTCGGGACCGCGCGGACCGCCGTGCTCGATCGGAAGGTCCGCCTTCGCCCCGGCCGCGCGGCGCCCGGCGGCCTCCAGCAGGGCGCGGCGCGCGGCCTCGCTCAGCGGCCGTTCGGGCGTGGCGTGGGGCACGTCGCCGTTCAGGGCCGGAGCGGCGGCGGTCTCGGGGGTGGGATGATCGGTCACAGCGGCCTCGCCTTGAGCTGGGCGTTGATCTCCACAAGGTAGGGGTTCGCCCCGCAGGCGCCAGCACCGATCCAGTAAAACGACATGAATCACCTGAAAACCTTTGCGCTCCTGGCGGCCCTGACGGCCCTGTTCATGGGCGTCGGCTATATGATCGGCGGCGTGACCGGCATGCTGATCGCCCTGGTCTTCGCCGGCGGGCTGAACCTGTTCAGCTACTGGAACGCCGACAGGATCGTCTTGAAGATGTACCGGGCCCAGCCGGTCGACGAACAGCATCCCAACGCCGTGGTCCGCGCCTATGTCGCGGACGTGGTGCAGATGGCGCGGGACGCCGGTCTGCCCCGGCCCGTCGTGGCCATCATCCCCAACGACCAGCCCAACGCCTTCGCCACCGGCCGCAATCCGGCCAACGCCGCCGTCTGCGCCACCACCGGCCTGCTGGACATGCTGACCCGCGACGAGATCCGCGGCGTGATGGCGCATGAGCTGGCCCATGTGAAGAACCGCGACACCCTGACCATGACGGTCACCGCGACGGTGGCGGGCGCGATCGCCGCCCTGGCCAATTTCGGCCTGTTCTTCGGCGGCGGCGACGACCGCGAACGGCCCGGCGGGATCATAGGGACCCTGGCCCTGATGATCCTCGCCCCCATGGCGGCCGGTCTGGTGCAGATGGCCATCAGCCGCTCGCGCGAATACGAGGCCGACCGCATCGGCGCGGAGATCGCCGGCGACCCCCGGGCCCTGGCCGCGGCGCTGCAGAAGATCGACGCCTACGCCCGCCGCATCGTCAATGTGACGGCGGAGCGCAATCCGGCTTCGGGCCAGCTGTTCATAATCAACCCGCTGGCCGGACGCGGCGCCGACAATCTGTTCTCGACCCACCCGGCCACCGGCAACCGGGTGAAGGCGTTGGTCGAGCTGGGTACGAAGATGGGTCTGGCGCCGCGCCGGGCGGATTTCGTCGGGGCGCGGGTCTCGACCAGCGTGCCCACGACGCCGTCGCGTGCGGGGCCCTGGGGCTGACAACTCGATCCCGAATTGAAATCATCGCAGCCTGACCCTGGAGGGCGAAAATGACATTTTCAGAGATTGACGGACCCCGACTCCCCACGGACCAGGACCTTCTGATCGACTTCCTCGTTGATCTGAGGTCCGATCTGGACTTCTGGACGTCCGAAGCCGGCGAAAACCCTGACATCGAAGGCTCGGTCCTGTGGCCCGATATCGAGGTCAGAAGGCTGGCGAGGGCGGCGTTCGAAGACGGCGTTGATGCGAGATTGTCCCAGATAATTTCCGCTCTGACGAACAACTGGCTTCTTTATGAGCCGGCCCTTCAGGTCAACGGCTTGACTGGTCCCAATCTGGTCTTGAAGACAACGATGGCTGCCGGGTTTCGCAATCCGGCGCCCGACCGGACCCGATCAACCCGGCGCATGTTCGGGGACCTCAGCCGCTATCTGGGAGTGGCGTCATCCATTCTCAGCAGCCTCAAGGACGTGCTGGAAAACAAGATGCCGTGGTGGGCCAAGCTCCTGGTCGAGCTGGTCAAGGAGTTCGTTGATATGGCGGAGGCCCAGGCCGCCGCCAGATCCGAGCCCCCGCCCCCGCAAGGCGGCAGCTTCACGCTTTGAGGCCCGCCCCATTCCCGCCCTTGCATCGCGGGGCGTCTGGTCCTTTAAGCGCGCGCAACACCGCTGACGCCTCCCCGCGTTCGTTGAAGGATTCCGCATGACCCAGCCCGCCCCCAAGAAGGTCGTCCTCGCCTATTCCGGCGGTCTGGACACCTCGATCATCCTGAAATGGCTGCAGACCCAATACGGGGCGGAGGTCGTGACCTTCACCGCCGACCTGGGCCAGGGCGAGGAGCTGGCGCCGGCGCGCGAGAAGGCGCTGAAGATGGGCATCAAGCCCGAGAACATCTTCATCGACGACCTGCGCGAGGAATTCGTGCGCGACTACGTCTTCCCCATGTTCCGGGCCAACGCCCTGTACGAGGGCCAGTATCTGCTGGGCACCTCGATCGCGCGGCCGCTGATCGCCAAGCGCCAGATCGAGATCGCCCGCATGGTCGGCGCCGACGCCGTCTGTCACGGCGCCACCGGCAAGGGCAACGATCAGGTCCGCTTCGAGCTCGGCTACTATGCGCTGGAGCCCGACATCCGCGTCATCGCCCCGTGGCGCGAATGGGACTTCAAGTCGCGCGAGCACCTGCTGGACTTCGCCGAGAAGCACCAGATCCCGATCGCCAAGGACAAGCGCGGCGAGGCCCCGTTCAGCGTCGACGCCAACCTTCTGCACTCGTCCAGCGAGGGCAAGGTGCTGGAGGATCCGTCGGTCGAGGCCCCCGAATTCGTCCACCAGCGCACCCTGTCGCCCGAGGACGCGCCCGACGTGGCCACCGTCATCACCATCGGCTTCGAAAAGGGCGACCCGGTCTCGATCAATGGCGAGGCGATGTCGCCGGCGACCCTGCTGACCGCCCTGAACCAGTACGGCCACGACAACGGCATCGGCCGCCTGGACCTGGTCGAGAACCGCTTCGTCGGCATGAAGTCGCGCGGCGTCTATGAGACCCCCGGCGGGACCATTCTTCTGGCGGCGCACCGGGGCGTCGAGTCCATCACCCTCGACGGCGGGGCCATGCATCTGAAGGACGAGCTGGCGGTCAAATACGCCCATCTGGTCTATAACGGCTTCTGGTTCTCGCCCGAGCGCGAGATGCTGCAGGCGGCCATCGACCATTCGCAGACGAAGGTCTCGGGCACGGTGCGGGTCAAGCTGTACAAGGGCAACGCCACCGTCATCGGCCGCGAGAGCGCCGAGAGCCTGTACGATCAGGAGCTGGTCACCTTCGAGGACGGCGCCGTCGCCTATGACCAGAAGGACGCCGCCGGCTTCATCAAGCTGAACGCCCTGCGGCTGCGGGTGCTGGGCAAGCGGGACGCGCGCGACCGGGGCTGACCGGCGAATTGATCTCGCCCGGCTGGCGGATATCCGTCATTCTGACGGGAAGGAGCCCGAGCTCCTTCCCGCATCAGGAAGCCGTCATGTCCATCCGAATGATCCTCGCCGCCGCGGCCGTTCTGGCCCTCGGCGCCCCCGCCTTCGCCCAGGACGCGCCGGCCGCGGCGCCGGCTACGCCGCCGGCCGCCGGGGCGGTCGATCCCGCCGAAGCCGCGCTGGAAGCCAGGGGCGAGGCCTTCGGCGCCCGTATGCAGACGATGGGGGCCGAGATGCAGTCCGCCATCACCGCGGCGGCCGGCGACCAGACCGCCGCTGACGCCGCGCTGGACGCCATCGTCGCCCGGTACCAGCCGGAAGCGGACGCCTTCAGCGCCGAACTGAAAACCTTCTTCGACGCCAGGGCGACGACCGGCACGGAGGAAGAAAAGGCCGAGATGGCGACGGCGGCCTCGACCGTCGTGCCGATGATCCAGGGCCTGCCCGCCATGGTGCGCGGCCGGATCCAGCAGGCCGCCGCCGCACCCGCTCCCGCGACGCCGCAGTAAGGTATTGACGCAAAAGGCGGCGGGATCGCACCCGCCGCCTTACCGCGATTTCACTTGAGACAGGACCGCGTTCGGCGGACCTTGCGCCCGCACGCTCAAGGAACCCGCCCGATGATCAAGGCCCTCTCCCTCGCCGCCGCCCTGGCCCTGCTGCCGCTCTCGGCCGCCGTCGCCGCCGATGTGCGCGGCCCGTCCGAAGACGCGCTGGAAGCCGCCGCCAACGCCTTCGAGGCCCGGATGGAAGCCTTCGGCGAACGCGCCGAGGCCATTTCCGACGACAAGAGCCTGACCGAGGACCAGCGCGAGCGGCGCATCGCCGCCCTCTGGACCGAATATCAGCCCGACGTCACCGCCTTCACGGCCGCGGCCACGCAGCACGCCTCGTCCATCGCCGCCGAGGCCCTGGCCGACATCGATGTGAACGCGATCGTCTCGGAAGCCCTCGCCGGCGTCGATATCGGCGCGGTCGTCTCGGAAGCCATGGCCGAGGTTCCCGGCGCCCTGGCCGCCGCCCAGGGCATCGCCGCGAACGGCGCCTGGGCCTCCAATGATCCGGAACACATGGCCACCTACGGCCTGGTGGCCGAATACGCCGTCGGCGAGGCCATGGATTCGCTGGATGAAGCCGGGGTCGCCGCCGATGACGCCCAGGCCGCCGAAGATCTCGCCGCCCGGAAATCCGAAGCGGCCAAGGACGCCGACGAGGACTGATCCGCCGGTCCGGCCGAAGCCGCCGCGCCACACACGGTCCCCGACCGGCGGGCCGGCCGCTCAACAGGCTTGACCGTGACCGCCGGCCGACCGACAGGACGGCATGGCCAGCCTGCCCGTCGATCCGCACCTGTATCTGACCTTCCTCGGGGTCATGACGGTGATGGCGATCACGCCGGGCCCGGCCAACGTCTTCTCCGTCGCCAACGGCGTCCAGCGCGGCAAGGCCGGGGCGCTTCTGGGCGTGGTCGGCATGAACGCCGCCACCCTGGTCTGGTTCGGGGCCGCGGCGCTGGGCCTCGGAGCCCTGGTGATCGCCTTTCCGCAGGTCTTCCGCCTGATCTCGATCGGCGGCGCCCTCTATGTGGCCTGGCTGGGGATCAAGGCCCTGCGCGGCGCCTTCGGCTCAGCCCCCGATCCTGACGCGCCGACCGTCCGCATGGGACGCAGCGCCCTCGTCGACGGCTTCATGGTCCAGATCGCCAATCCCAAGGCGGTGCTGTTCTTCACCGCCGTCCTGCCGCCCTTCATCGATGTGAACCGGCCCGCGGCGCCCCAGCTGGCCCTGTTCGCCCTCGCCACCATCGGCATGGACGTCATTTCGATGTCCGCCTACGGTCTGGGCGGGGCCGCCCTTGCGCGACGCATGGGCGAGCCGCATTTCCGCAAGGGTTTCGCGATCATGACCGGCCTTCTCCTTCTAGCTGCAGCTGTCCTTATTGTTTCGCGTTTATAAGGACTTGCAGCCAGACGGAACCGCGCTGTTCATGTCCCGTTCAGCAAGCAGGGCGCGTCGTGACGCGTCAAGGAGAGTTCCCATGAGACATCGGTTCCTCAAGCCCGCGCTTCTGGCGGCGACGGCGGCTCTGGCCCTGTCCGCCTGCGCCACGGCCACCCCCTACGGCCCCGCAGGCGTCGACAGCCGCTACGGCTATGCCGAACAGCGCATCGACGCCGACCGTTACCGCGTCAGCTTCTCGGGCAATTCCGTCACCTCGCGCGACCAGGTCGAGATGGCCCTGCTGCTCCGGGCCGCCGAAGTGACCACCCAGAACGGCTATGACTGGTTCGCCACCGTCAACCGCGCCACCGACCGCGACGTGCGCCTGCAGGCCACGCCCGATCCCTTCTATTACGACCGGTACAGCCCCTTCTGGGGTCCGTCGTGGCGTTACTATCGCCGCGGCCTGTGGAGCCCGTGGGGCGATCCGTTCGGCCGTGATTTCGACGTGCGCGAGATCGACCGGTTCGAGGCCTCGGCCGAGATCGTCATGGGCCGCGGCGCCAAGCCGGCCAACGACCCCAACGCCTTCGACGCCCGCGAGGTCATCTCCAACCTCGGCCCGCGCGTCACCCGGCCCATGTGAGTTAGGGACTAGGTTCTAGGGTCTAGGGTCTAGGGTCTAGGGTCTAGGGTCTAGGTTCTAGGTTCTAGGTTCTAGGGTCTAGGTTCTAGGGTCTAGGTTCTAGGAGCTTCATCATCAATGCTCCCCGAGCCAACCCTAGAACCTAAGACCTAGTCCCTAGAACCTACCCCACCCTTGGCGACTTGAGCCGGCGCTTGTTGACGTGGGTTTCGGGCGCCGTGCCCAGATCCTCGGGAATCTCGCCCTTGAAATAGTAGCGCTGCCACGCCTCCTTGGCGGCGTCGGGGTCGCCCGAGGCCAGCCGCTTGTTGAAGTCGGTGCGGGCCCGGTTCCAGGCCTCGAACTGGCCGTGCATGACCGGATTGGACTCCAGCGAGCGGATCACCGGCTGCATGGTCTCGACCTTGCGGTGCTCGATCGGGGTGATGAAGCAGAAGGGTTCGCCCTTTTCGAACTTCACCTTGCCGGGGCGGGTGAAAAGCCAGTTCATGGTGAAGGGGAAGGGCAGCCAGTCGGTCTCGATCAGGCCGGTCAGCGGCTGGATGCCGTCCTTCAGATGGTTGGGCGAGCCGCCGGCCAGCAGGCCCCAGCCCGGCGGGGTGCGGAACAGATACTGCGGATGCATGGTCAGCACCCCGCGCGAGAAATGCGAGGTCACGACGTGGGTCAGGTCGGCGTTGGGCCGCTCGGGGGTGATGACGATGTCCGCCTGGCTGGGCCCGCCGTTCCATTCGGCGGTGAAGGTCAGGGGGCACAGGATCTCCCAGCCCGTGGTGTTGGCCATGGTCAGCGGCAGGCAGCGATAGGGGTGCCGGCTGGCGAAGGCGTCCATCCAGTTGCGCGATTGCCGGCCGGGCACCAGGTCCGGCGGCGTTTGCGTCATCGGATAGCATTCGAGTTCCACAGGGAGCCTCCGGGCGGTATCGAGGGGACGTCCTCATCCCTAGCGGCGCCGCATGACCCAAGACAAGCCGACCCCGCCTCCCGCCTTCGACCGCGACAGCCTTCTGGCCTGGATGGCGGCGAACGGCGTGGGCCAGACGACCCACGACCACCCCGCCGTCTTCCGCGTCGAGGAGGGGCTGGAGCTCAAGGCCGCCATGCCCGGCGCCCACACCAAGAACCTGTTCCTCAAGGACAAGAAGGGCCGGCTGTGGCTGATCTCGGCCCGTCAGGACACGGTGGTCGATCTGAAGCGGGCGCCGAAAACCATCGGCTCGGACAAGCTGTCCTTCGGCAATGAGGCCCTGCTGTACGAGACCCTCGGCGTGCGCGGCGGGTCGGTCACGGCCCTGGGCCTGATCAACGACCCCGACCGACGCGTGACCTTTGTCCTCGACAAGGCCCTGTGGGACGCGGACATCGTCAACTTCCACCCCCTGACCAACACCGCGACGACGGCGCTGGGTCAGGCGGACTTCCGCCGCTTCCTGTCACTGATCGGGCGCGAGCCCATGGTGGTGGATTTCAGCCGGCTCGGCGACTGACGTTCTCTTTCAGGTGGCTGGTTTCCTCAGGGACCTGTCGACGGCGCGGTTGCGACTGTCCCGGTTGTCGCGGGCCCTCGGCCTGTCCGCGCGCGCATGCACGCTGACGCACCTGTAGTCCTGCCGCGCGTCACCGGTCTGTCGGCCGGTCGGCGCCAATCTGGCGCCTGAACCGCACTCGGTTGCGTCAGCCAGCGCCAGTTGATCGGGTTCCGCCGAGGTGGCGCAGGCGCCGAGTGCGAGTACGCCTCCGGCCAGAAGAATGGAAACGATCGAAACACGCATACGTCGTCCTCCTCCGGGCCGGAGATCGACCCCTGTATTGAAGCAGACACCTGCCAGCGTTGCCCGTCAAGGTTGATGAACCCGGGCCTGACGTTGCGCTTCCAGTTGCAGGCGACATCCCGAACGTCCGGGCCCGATCGCCCATCCGGCGCCCCCCTCCCCGATTTCTCAGACCCGATCCGACCAGGCCGGTTCAATCCGCGAGCGGACAGTGCTAGAGGCGGCGCGTCTCCCCGACCCCCCACGCCAGATACGGACGCCGCCATGCCCGCCGCTCCCGACTTTCCCCCCGCGCCCGACCGCGTGGCGCCGCAGCGCGCCCTGATCTCCCTGTCCGACAAGACCGGGCTGGAGGAGGCCGCCCGCACCCTGCACGCGCTGGGCGTCGAACTGGTCTCGACCGGCGGCACCCGCGCCGCCATCGCCGGCTTCGGCGTACCGGTGAAGGACGTGGCCGAGCTGACCGGCTTCCCCGAGATGATGGACGGCCGGGTCAAGACCCTGCACCCCGTGGTCCACGGCGGCCTGCTGGGCGTGCGCGGCGCGGCCGACCACGCCGAGGCCATGACGACCCACAACATCGGCCCCATCGATATCGTCTGGGTCGACCTCTATCCGTTCGAGGCCACAGTGGCCTCGGGCGGGGGATTTGACGCCGTGGTCGAGAACATCGACATCGGCGGCCCGGCCATGATCCGCTCCGGCTCCAAGAACCACGGCTATGTCGCCGTCTGCGTCGACCCGGCCTCGGTCGCCGAACTGCTGGACGCGCTGAAGGCCGACGGCGCCACCACCCTGGCGCTGCGCAAACGCCTCGCCGCCCGCGCCTTCGCCCGCACCGCCGCCTATGACGCCGCCGTTTCCGGCTGGTTCGCCGGCCAGGTCGGCGACGCCGCTCCGGCGCGCAAATCGATCAGCGGTTCGCTGGCCCAGACGCTGCGCTATGGCGAGAACCCGCACCAGACGGGCGCCTTCTACCGCACCGGGGATACGCGGCCCGGCGTGGCCCACGCCCGCCAGCTGCAGGGCAAGGAGCTGGGCTACAACAACATCGCCGACGCCGACGCGGCCTATGAGCTGGTGGCCGAGTTCGACGGCCCCGCCTGCGTCATCGTCAAACACGCCAACCCCTGCGGCGTCGCCGTCGGGAACGACCTGTCGGCCGCCTACGCCCGCGCCCTGGAATGCGACGCCGTCTCGGCCTTCGGCGGCGTGGTCGCCGTCAACCGGCCCCTGTCGGGCGCCGACGCGAAGCTGATCACCGACATCTTCACCGAGGTGGTCATCGCCCCCGGCGCCGACGACGAGGCGAAGGCGATCTTCGCGGCCAAGAAGAACCTGCGCCTGCTGCTGACCGACGGCCTGCCCGATCCGCTGGCGGCCGGCGAGGTGTTTCGCTCGGTGGCCGGCGGCTTCCTGGTCCAGTCCCGCGACCGAAGCCGCATCGCGCCCGCCGACCTGAAGATCGTCACCCGCCGCCAGCCGACGCCGCAGGAGATCGAGGACATGCTGTTCGCCTTCACCGTGGCCAAGCATGTGAAATCCAACGCCATCGTCTATGCGAAGGACGGCCAGACCGCCGGCATCGGCGCCGGCCAGATGAACCGCCGCGACAGCGCCCGCATCGCCGCCATCCGCGCCCGCGAGGCCGGCGAGGCCAAGGGTCTGGCCCATTCGCTGGCGCAAGGGTCGGCCTGCGCCTCGGAAGCCTTCTTCCCCTTCGCCGACGGTCTGCTGGAAGCGGTCGCGGCGGGCGCCACGGCGGTGATCCAGCCCGGCGGCTCGATCCGCGACGACGCGGTCATCGCGGCGGCGGATGAGGCGGGCGTGGCCATGGCCTTCACCGGCGTGCGGGTGTTCCGGCACTGAAGCCTGGAGCGCTAACGCTCGCCGCGCGGCGGCTCGCTACTTGAGCGCGGACGTCTCCTCCCCGTTCGCCTCTTGCGAATGGGGAGGGGGACCGCGAAGCGGTGGAGGGGTGACGACCGCGCCGCTGCTTGCCCCTCCACCACCCTTCGGGTGGTCCCGCTCCCCATCGCTACGCGACAGGGAGGAGACGGGAGCGGCGCTGACGGCTAGGTTTCCCCCATGCAGACTCTCTCCCAGCGCTGGTCGATGCTCGAGCCCGCCGTCGCCGTCGTCGGCCCCGACGACGTCCGGCCGCGGCCGACGGTGATCCTGTTCCACGGCTGCGGCGGCCTGCGGGGCCATCTGCCGAAATACGCCGAGGCGGCCAGGGCGGTCGGGTGGCGGGCGGTCATCGTCGATTCCTACGCGCCGCGCGGCTGGAGCCGCCAGTTCGCCATGGCCACGGTCTGCCTGGGCCTGCTGTTGCACGGCTGGCAAAGAGCGGGCGACGTGCTGGCGGCCCTGTACGGCGTTTCCCGGCGGCCCGACGTCGACGCCTCCAAGATCGTGCTCGCCGGCTGGAGCCATGGCGGCTGGGGCATCATGGAGGCGATGAGTTCGGACCGGGCGCCGGGCCAGCTGGGCGTCGCCGATCCCGGCGCGGTTTCGCTGGACGGGGTGGTCGGGACCTGGCTGGCCTATCCCTACGTCGGCATCGGCGCCTTCAACCGGATGCGGCCCTGGCGTCATTGCCCGAAGACCTTGGCGGTCATCTCGCGCACCGACCATCTGACCACGGTGCGCAACGCCGAGCGGGTGCACGACATGGTCCGCAATTGCGGGGCGGATGTGGAGACCTGGATCGCCGAGGGCAGCCACGCCTTCGACGAACCCATGGCCGCCGGACCGATGCGCTATCACCCCGAACTGGCGGCCGAGGCCGAGCGCCGGTTCGTCGCCCTGCTGTCCGACGTGGCTGTCGCGCCCCCGGTCTAGCGCGGCTCGATCGTGACCTCGGCCCGGATCGAATTGGCGATGTAGCAGGCCTCGTGGGCGCGGTGATGCAGGGTGTCGATGGCGGCGGCGTCAGGTCGATTGTCGCCGGAGAATGCGACGGCCGGCCTCAGCGTCACGGAGGTGATCGAGGTCTTGCCCCGCTCGTCCCGCCCCAGAACTCCGATCGCCTCATCGCGATAGCGATCGACCGTGAAGCCGCCCTTGGCCGCGAAGGCGAGGAAAAACAGCATGTGGCAGCTCGACAGGGCCGCCACCAGCGCCTCCTCCGGATCGACCGCGGCCGGATCCGACAGCGGCGCCGGCACGAGGTCGGACGGCGCCGAGGACCCGCGGACCTCTGCCCCGCCGTCAAAGCGCCAGTCGTGGGCGCGGGCGTAGCGCCTGTCCAGGAACGGCTGGTCGCCGCGGCTCCATTCGATGGTGGCGAGGTGTTCGCTCATGACTGTCCTCCATTGGGCGATGAACCAGCCGTGTAGCACGACACGGCCGGGAAACCCGGCGCGCGCCTTGCTCCCGCCCGCGACCCGCCTTATCCCGCTGACATGACCGCGCCCCTGATCTGCCCCTCCATCCTGGCCAGCGACTTCGCCCGCCTCGGCGAGGAGGTCCGCGCGCTCGACGCGGCCGGCGCCGACTGGATCCACGTCGATGTGATGGACGGCCATTTCGTGCCCAACATCACCATCGGCCCGGACGTGGTGAAGGCGCTGCGTCCGCACACCGCCCTGCCGTTCGACGTGCACCTGATGGTCGCGCCGGTCGATCCGTGGCTGGAGGCCTATCGCGAGGCCGGAGCCGACATACTGACGGTCCATCCGGAAAGCGGTCCGCACCTGCACCGGACCCTGGGCCGCATCCGTCAGCTGGGGGCGAAGGCCGGGGTGGTGCTCAACCCCGGGACCCCCCTGGGCGTGCTGGAGGACGTCATCGACCTTGTCGATCTGGTGCTGCTGATGTCGGTCAATCCCGGCTTCGGCGGCCAGTCCTTCATCGACTCCACCCTGCGCAAGATCGGCAGGACCCGCGCCCTGCTGGACGCCGCCGGATCGACGGCCCACCTGCAGGTCGACGGCGGCGTGACCGCCGCCAATGCGGGCGCCTGCGTCGCCGCCGGAGCGGACGCCCTGGTCGCCGGCACCGCCGTGTTCCGCGGCGGCCCGTCCGCCTACGCCGCCAACATCCGGGCTCTGAAGGCAGCGTGAGCCCTCTCGGTCCCTTCGCCCGCCCCGAAGCCGACGGTCCCGCGCCGGGACAGATTCCCGGCCTGCGCGGCGCGCCGATGCGCACCCCGGTCCGCACCACCGGCGCTTCGAACGGGCCCGGCCTGTGGCCCGCCGTCATCGGCCGGCTGCTGACCCGCCAGCTGCTGATCGAACTCTATGGCCTGCCCGGCTACAGCCTGACCCTGAAGGGTCGCGCGGCCCAGGGTTTCGCCGCCACGCCGCGCGACTTCCGCCCGGTCGATCCGGCCCAGGGCAAGGCCGTGCTCGGCGGCAAATTCGCCCTCGCCGGATCCAGCCTCGAGGCCGCCGCGCCCGAAGACCCCTGGAACCGGCCCAGCCCCACCCGGGCCTTCGCCGTCGAACTGCACAGCTTCGCCTGGCTGCCGTCCCTGATGCTTCAGGGCGAGCGCGGCGCGCGCGAGGCCGTGCGGCTGACCCTGGCCTGGGCCGACGCCTTCGCCCGTTGGTCGCCCTTCGCCTGGGGCCCGGAGATTCTGGCCCGTCGCACCGTCAACCTGGCCTGCGCCGCCCGCCGCATGGGACAGATCGCCACCGAGGCCGAGCGGCTCAGGCTGGCCGACGTTCTCGGCCGCCAAGGGCGCCAGCTGCTGCGCCCGCCCGGCGGCCTGGCCGGCAAGGCCGAGCGGCTGACCGCGGCCGCCGTCGCCGGCTGCGCCCT
>Ga0265296_1000294_pt1 | contig 86158 bp, 89 predicted proteins | sample MunlanPumphouse1_FD_189073 | JGI IMG/M metagenome (GOLD analysis project Ga0265296, IMG submission 189073) | Groundwater microbial communities from a municipal landfill in Southern Ontario, Canada - Pumphouse #1 | ecosystem: Environmental > Aquatic > Deep subsurface > Groundwater | place...
TCCACCTCGGTTGATCGGCCTTCACTGGTGATTACAGACGTAAAGTTCCCCACGAACCCCTGCACGCTGCTCACTTCGGAGTTGAGGTGCACGTCGATTTTGGGGTGATTGGTCACCCGTTGCACCAGCTCGTCCACGAATGGCCGTACTGCTTCGCCGTTCCAGGTATGATTGAGTTTTAGAGCGTGCCCGCCCAAAAAACCCTTTTTCTCCACCAGGTCCACTTTATAGCCCTGGTTGGCCAAACCCAACGCGGCCTCCATGCCGGCCACGCCGCCACCCACAATGAGACCGGCTTTGCTGACGGGCAGGTCAAATTCCTGCAAGGGCGGCTGCAGGCTGACGGTGGCCACAGCCATGCGCACCTGGTCTTTGGCTCGACGCGTCGCGGCCTCGGGCTCGTTCATGTGCACCCAGGAGCCCTGATCCCGGATATTGGCCATTTGAAAGAGGTACTTGTTGAGGCCGGCTTCCTTGATGGTCTCCTGGAAGGTGGGTTCATGGGTGCGCGGCGTGCAAGAGGCCACAACCACGCGATTGAGGTTGTGTTCCTTGATGCGCTCCTTGATGAGTTCCTGAGTGTCCTGGGAACAGGCAAACAGGCTGTTCTCCACGAAAGCCACGTGAGGCAGCGTCTTGGCGTAATCCCGCACTCCCTCCACATCGATGACGCTGGCGATATTGATGCCGCAGTGGCAGACAAACACGCCGATGCGGGGTTCTTCCTTGGACACATCCCGCTCGCCGAATACCGGTTTCTTCCTGGCCAGGGAGAACCGGGCGTCAGCCAGCAATTCACCGGCCGCCGCGGCCGCCGCCGAAGCCTCCGTCACCGACTGAGGAATATCCTTGGGGCCCTGGAAGGCGCCACACACATAGATCCCCGGGCGACTGGTGGAAACCGGCGTAAACGACGAAGTCTCGGCAAACCGGTCGGCGTTCAACTCGACGCCCAGGATGCGGCTCAGTTCCATGGCCTCGGGGCCCACTTCCATACCGGTTGACAGCACCAGCAGGTCGAAAGTTTCCACCCTCAGGGTCCCGTCTTCTTCCAGATAGCGGATGCTGACGTCATCGGTGTCCGGCACTGCATCGATGCTATGCACCCGGGAGCGCACAAAGCGTATCCCGTGTTCTGCTTCGGCCCGCCAATAGTATTTCTCAAACTCCTTGCCGTGGGTGCGCATATCCATAAAGAAAATTGCGGCGTCCAAGGGCCCTTTGCTGTGCTCCTTGGCGATCACCGCCTCTTTGATGGCATACATGCAGCACACCGCCGAGCAGTAGCTGTTGTCGCAGTGATTCTGATCCCGGGACCCCACGCATTGGAGCCAGGCGATTTTTGACGGCTCTTTATGATCCGACGGCCTGACCATGTGGCCCTGGAAAGGTCCCGCGGCCGCCAGGATGCGCTCAAACTCCATTCCGGTGATGACATTGGGAAATTTATCGTAATAATAACCGGCATATTTGGCTGGATCATACGGTTTGAAACCGAGGGCTAAAATCACCGCGCCCACCGCTATATCTTTCTCCACATCCACCTGGGAGAAATCTACCGCGCCGGTGGGACAGAACTTTTCGCAGGCCTTGCATTTGCCCCCTTTTTGAAAATAGATACACACATCTTTATCGATGGCATACTTAGGAGGGATAGCCTGGGCATAGGCCATGTACGCGGCCTTGCGGGGGGCCAGGTTCATGTTGAATTCATCGGGTACTTTCTTGGGGCATTTCTCAGCGCACAGACCGCAGGCTATACACTTCTCCATGTCAATATAGCGCGCCATATGGCGCACCTTGACCGAAAAATTGCCAGGGTCGCCACTAATGCCCACGACCTGTGCCGGAGCCATGACTTCGATATTAATATGCCGGCCGACCTCGACCAGCTTGGGCGAGATAATTCACATGGCACAGTCATTGGTGGGGAAGGTCTTGTCAAGCTGCGACATGACCCCACCAATGGCCGGCTTCTCCTCCACCATGTGGACATAGTATCCGGCATTGGCCAGATCCAGCGCGGCCTGCATCCCGGCAATCCCGCCGCCGACCACCATCACTGCGCCGACTGATTGCTTCTTGAGCTCATCAGCACTCATAAGCTTGCACCTGTACCCGTTCGGATCGTTTCAGGAGATTGCCGCCCAAAAGTAAAACCCCATCTCTCGTGCCAAGGCTTTCAGAATTATTGTGATTTATAGTATGAATCATCGCCTGAAAGTCAAGGAAAAGCGGTATTTTCACGATCCTACAGAGTCCTGATTTTCCCTCTTCGCACTTAACTTTAGTGCGTATCATCCTGTTTATAATTATACAGGATTGATTGCATGCCAACAAATAAACTGACCCCGTAGCTCTGCCTCTGTTATGAGCGCTTTTAGTGACCGGGAGCGCCGCGGCGGAGAGTCTCCTGTGGGGCTCCACCCAGAATCTCAAAGGCGGGCAAGCCGTCGGCTCCTGCCTGGCCAAAGGCGGGATAAAGACGATTTTCGATGGTTTTCTTCACTCGGTAAGTGCACTTTATTGTTTAAAGTGATTGTGATATAGTTACAATATCCATCGGAACTTTTAAGGTTTAACGGAGGTCTCTCTGCCCCGAGAGTAAAGGGAAACACCGGACCGAGATTTTTTTCCAGAGCCCATCAATTATATTGACATTTTCCTTTGTGCGCATATATTATGGCCTGGAAAGGAGTTTGGTGGCTTTTTCTCAATATACTCCACTGGGGGGGGAGAAGCCAGGTATCAACTTTAGCGAAAAGGAGGAAGGAGTATGCGGTCTAAAGTGGTGGTTTGGTTGCTGGTGGTAGTGGTAGCCGTGTTTTTCGTGTCTTCTCTTGCCTCAGCGCAGAAACTGGGAAGCGCGAAGCTGCTCTGCGTTTCCAAGAAACAGCTGAAGGGGGACGAAACGGTAGCTTCTTGTTTGGCCAAAGGTGAACGGTTTGCCATCGTTGACCCTTACGGCATTGTGCGGATTCTGTCCCCGGAAGAAATTGAGCTGACCAAGGCTTTCAATCCCAAAGCCTTCGAGACCCGGGCTTTCGGCATGAATTACATTCAGTTGGCTCCGCCTCTGCCGCCCATGCCGGCTCTGACCAAAGAAGCTCCGTAATCTGCTCTGCTGACTGATTTTGTTTACCGATGGCCCCCAAAGCAAGCTTTGGGGGCTTTCTCTTTATACTCATTGCCAAAAGTTTTTTCTTATTAACCCCCTCACCCTACCCTCTCCCACAAGGGGAGAGGAGAATTAGAGGAAAAAACTTTTGGCAAGCGCTATATGCATTGCGAGGTTCTTATGCTTGAAATCACCGACCTCTGGGTGAACATCGAAGACAAAGAAGTACTCAAGGGGGTCAATCTCCATATCCCTGTAGGAGAGACTCATATCCTCTTCGGGAAGAACGGCTCCGGCAAATCCAGCCTCCTCATGTCCATCATGGGTTTCGAGCGCTATCAGGTGAAGCAGGGTCGCATCAGCCTCATGGGCACGGATATCACCCACCTGCCCACTTATGAACGGGCCCGCCTGGGTCTTGGCATTGCCTTTCAGCGCCCGCCCACCATCCGGGGTGTCAAGACCGCTGACATCCTGCGGGTCTGCTCCCGGGGCGCCATCGCTCCAGAGGTTTTGGCCGCGGCCTACGATTTTACCCCGTTTCTGGATCGGGAGGTCAATTACGGCTTTTCCGGGGGCGAACTCAAACGTTCCGAACTTCTACAACTGCTCGCCCAAAATCCCAAAATGGTGCTTTTGGACGAGCCGGAATCAGGCGTGGACCTGGAAAATCTCCAGGTGGTGGGCGAGATCATCGCCAAACTGCTCCAGAAGGAGCGCCGCCGCATGCACCGGGAAAGTTCCGGCCTGATCATCACTCACACCGGCTTCATCATGGATTACATCAATGCCGACCGGGCTTACATCCTGGGCGCCGGCCGTTTGTGCTGCCAGGGCAATCCCCGGGAATTGTTGCATGATATCAAGAACTTTGGTTACGAGGAATGCGCCAAATGTCGCAGATAAAAGAGCGAGCCGAGCAAAGCAGGCATAAGAAGGCGGCCTTTGGGACCGATCTCAAACTCGAGGACTTCTCCCGTCAGGGGGGAAGCTGGGATTACGACCCGGACTACCGGCAGTTTTCTCCGGAGGAGCGCAGCCGCCTCCTCACCACGGGCATCGAACTCACCGATGAGGACCACGCCGGCACCTTCCTCCAGGCCGACAAAACCATTGTCCACTGCCAGACCCGGCAGCCCGGCGTGGAAGTCCTGCCCATTACCGAAGCCGTCAGCCGCCACGACTGGGTCAAGAATCTCCTCTGGAGTCTGGTGGCGGTGGATGCCGATAAATACACCGCCGAGACCGAGTTGGAGTTGGACAACGGCTATTTCATCAGGGCTCTAGAGGGGCAGAAGATCGCCCAACCGGTGGAGTCCTGCCTGTATATTCGCACCGACCGCTTCGCCCAACACGTGCACAACCTGGTGGTGGTGGAAGAAGGGGCCGAACTCCACATCATTACCGGCTGTGCCACCCACCCCGGAGTCCGTTCCGGTCTGCACATCGGCGTCTCGGAATTTTACGTCAAAAAAGGCGGCCAGCTCACCTTTACCATGATCCACAACTGGGGCGAGGACGTCCATGTCCGGCCCCGCACCGCGGTCATGGTGGAGGAAGGCGGCCGCTACATCTCCAACTATATCCTGCTGCGCCCCGTTAAATCGGTGCAGATGTACCCCACCGTCACCTTAAACGGCGAAGGCGCCATGACCCGCCTCCAGTCCATCCTCATTGCCCATCCCGGCTGCGAGTTGGACGTGGGCGGCCGGGTGATCCTCAAGGCCCCCCACACCCGGGCCGAAGTCATCGCCCGCACCCTGGCTATCGGCGGCTACAGCATGGCCCGGGGTCATCTCGTGGGCATGGTGCCGGACATCAAGGCCCACCTGGAGTGCCGGGGCCTCATCATTGGCAACGGGGTGGTCCACGCCATTCCTGAACTTGAAGGCCGCGTGGCCGGGGTGGATATGTCCCACGAAGCCGCAGTTGGCAAGATTGCCGCCGAGGAAGTGGAATACCTCATGGCCCGGGGCCTGGACGAAGAAGAAGCCATCTCCACCATCGTCCGGGGCTTCCTGAACGTCAAAATCGAAGGCCTGCCCTCGGCCCTGGAGGATGAACTGGAGAAGGCCATCCAGGAAACCAACAAGGGCTTGTAAAACCGTTTTCGGTTTTCGGTTTTCGGTGAAAAGATATTACCAGCCATTCTAAAGCCGGTTCTTTCTGTGCCCTGAGAGAGAACCGTTTGGTCGACGCGGCTGTAGGGGCTGACATAAGTGTCCGCCCTTTAGAGGCGCACACTCAGGTGCAACCCATGGCAAACCCGGAACATTTGGAAAAACTTATAGAGGGCGTAGAAGCCTGGAACACCTGGAGAATTGCCAATCCAGGTATTAGCCCCGACCTCAGCGAGGCTAACCTCTTTGAGGCGAACCTCGTGGAGGCGAACCTCCACGGGGCGAACCTCAGCGGGGCGTTTCTCATTAGGGCGTACCTCTTGAAGGCGAACCTCCATGGGGCGGACCTCAGCGGGGCGGACATCTTGAAGGCGAACCTCCACGGGGCGGACCTCAGCGGGGCGATCCTCAAAGGGGCGGTCCTCATGGATGCGAACCTCTACTTGGCGAACCTCAGCGGGGCAGTCCTCAGCGGGGCGGACCTCACCCGGGCTGACCTCCGCGGGGCGGACCTCACCCGGGCTGACCTTTCCGGGGCGGAGCTCAGAAGGGCGAACCTCATGGAGGCGAACCTCAGCGGAGCGGTTCTCAGCGGGGCGGACCTCCGCGAGGCAAGTTTGGTTGAGACAGATTTAGAGAATGCTGACCTCACTGCTTGCAGAATTTATGGCGTTTCGGTCTGGAACGTAAAACTCCAAAATACCAAACAGACGAATCTCGTTATCACTCCTGAAGATGAGCCGGCGATCACGGTGGATAACCTGGAACTGGCTCAATTCATTTATTTACTGCTAAAATACGAAAAACTCCGAGACGTTCTCAACACCGTTACGCAAAGAGGCGTTCTTCTCCTGGGCCGCTTTGGCGATGGCGGGCTTGAACTGCTGCAGGCTATAGCAGATAAGCTAAGAGAATTTAACTATATACCTATTATATTTGATTTTGACAGACCAGAGAGCAGGGATTACACCGAAACCGTCAAAACCTTAGTGGGGCTTTCCAGGTTTGTGATTGTTGAGCTGAGCGGTCCATCTGTTCCTCAGGAACTTTATGCCACAGTTCCGCACTTCAAAATACCTTTTGTGCCAATTATGAGGAAAGGTAGCCGGCATTACGCGATGTTTACCGACCTCCTTGCCTACCCTTGGGTCTTGTCACCCGTTGAATTCGAAAATATGGAAAGCCTGCTTGAGTTGATTCCTGCGAAAATTATTGAGCCAGCAGAGGATAAGGCCAAAGCCAGACAGGATCAGTTGAGTAATCTCTTCAATCGATAGTGAAAGCGTGGGGACAAACCCGAATAAAAAATCCCCCCTGCCCCCTTTAGGAAAGGGGGGTAATGAACCCACATCTCATACGAAAATGCGTTCAAACAGGTAACTTGATAGCCGCAAACTTTACCGTGAAAACCAAATCCCCCTAAATCCCCCTTTTCCAAAGGGGGACTTTAAAAGCCCCCCTTTAAATAAAGGGGGAAGGGAGGGTTTCATCCCTCAGGGGTGGCAGCTTGCGGCCATGTATGTTTAACCTGAATGAGCACAGGCTGGAAAGCCTGTGCTACCGGTGAATTTATATACTCATTTCCAAAAGAGCCGCTTGCAAAAGTCTGCTTGCTTGTCATTCTGAGGAAGCGAAGCGACCGAAGAATCTCAAAAAAGGAGAGGAAAATGCGAGATCCTTCGCTCCGCTCAGGATGACAAAAGGCTTTTTGCAAGAGCCTCAAGGGTCACTTTAATTGTGAAACACACCACTAGAAGAGTAATTTTATCAGCGTAATGGCGATGACGATGCCTGCGACATCAGCCGCAATACACACGGGGACCAGGTATTTGGTCTTCTTGATGCCTACCGACCCGAGATAGACGGCTAACACGTAAAAAGTGGTCTCCGCACTCCCCATAATCACCGCCGCGGCAATACTGCCAAGCGAGTCGGCGCCGGTGGATTTCAGAATCTCCGTAAAGATGCCCAGAGAAGCCGCGTTGGAAAACGGCTTGACTATGGCGATGGAAAACACTTCCGGCGGGATGTGGAGCGGACCGGAGAATATGGAAAAGATTCTCTTGAGAAAATCGTGGGCGCCCGAGGCTTCAAAGGTTTTGACCACAATAAATATCGCCAGAACATAGGGGAAAATCCCCGTGATGATACCGATCCCGTCTTTGGCTCCCGAGACAAAAGAATCATAGACGCGGACCTTTTTGACAAAGCCATAGACTACCGTGAAGAGTACGAATACCGGGATTAAATACTGGCAGAGAAGATTGATAACCTGCATCTTATCCGGCTCTCCTGCTTAATTTCTTGAACAAGAACAAGATGCCCACTGCGGTGGCCGAAGACACGGCTGTCGCGATGAGGGTGGGCAACACAATAATATTCGGGTTATGGGAGCCGTAACTCGCCAGCAAGCCGATAGTCGTAAACGGAATTAGTTGGATACTCGAAGTATTGATGACAATAAAGAGCATCATTTCAAAGGTTATCGTGTCTGGCTTGTCATTGAGCGTCTGGAGGTCTTCCATCGCCCTAATCCCCAGAGGCGTGGCCGCATTGCCCAACCCAAAGAGATTGGCCAGCAGGTTAAGGGTGATGGAGGTTATGGAGGGATGGCCCTTGGGAATGTTCCGGAAAAGCAGGGAAATGCCAACGCCGAAGAAATTGGAGAGTTTATAGATTAAACCGGAATCTTCCAGGATTTTAGTAAGACCCAGCCAGAGGGACACAATGCCCACCAGGTAGAGACAGACTTCCACCGCGGCTTTGCCGGCTTCAAACATGGCTTTGGTGAACTCATCAATCCGGCCGCTTACCGCGGCAAACAAGACGCTGACGCAAATGACCACAAGCCAGATGGTGTTCATCTATTCTCCCTTATCTCGCCTATCTCGCTGCTCTCGCCTTTTCGTAAGGGTGGAACTGCCGGGTCATTCGTCTAAAATCTTCAATAAGTACTGACCATAGCCATTCTTTGCCAGAGGTTCGGCCAGCCGCTGTAATTGCTCACGATCGATAAAGCCCTGCCGGTAAGAAATCTCTTCAATGCAGGCAATCTTCAACCCCTGGCGTTTCTCGATGGTCTCGATGAAGGTGGACGCCTCCAGGAGAGATTCGTGGGTGCCCGTGTCCAGCCAGGCGAACCCCCGGCCCAAGACCTCCACCCGCAGGTCCCCGTTTTTCAGGTAGACCTTATTCACATCGGTAATCTCCAATTCCCCCCGGGCGGAAGGTTTTAGCTGCGCGGCTATGTCCAGCACCTGATTATCATAAAAATAGAGGCCGGCTACGGCAACGTTCGATCGAGGCTTGAGGGGCTTTTCCACAATATCCAGGACCTTACACGCCGCGTCGAATTCAACCACGCCATACCGTTCCGGGTCTTTGACCCAGTAGCCGAACACCAGGCCGCCACGGGTCAGGTGCACGGCTTGTTGCAGGATTTCCTGGAACCCATGCCCGTAAAAAATATTGTCTCCGAGGATGAGACAGACCCGGTCGCCGCCGATGAATTCCTTGCCGATGAGGAAGGCCTGGGCCAGGCCCTCGGGCCGGGGTTGCGCAGCATAACTAAAGCGCAGCCCCAATTGAGCCCCGTCACCCAGGAGGATCTCGTATCTGGGCAAGTCCTCAGGGGTGGAGATGATGAGAATATCCCGGATGCCGGCCATCATGAGGACCGACAGGGGATAATAGATCATGGGCTTATCATAAATGGGCAGGAGTTGTTTGCTGACCACCTTGGTAACCGGATAAAGGCGAGTTCCCGCGCCGCCAGCCAAAATAATTCCCTTCCAACCCGAAGCCGTAAAATCACTGGCTGGCCTTCCAAAAACTTGACAACTATCGGCATGGATCATAGGTGGTGTCTTCCTGATTAGAGATTGCTGCGGCTTATAGCGTTTGCCATAAATTTATGCCGCTGGCTGATTTTTAAATCCCCCTAAATCCCCCTTTTTCAAAGGGGGACTTTATAAGTAATTCCTTATAGTTCTACCCTTTACCAAAGGGGGGTTAGGGGGGATTTGGGGTGTTAAAGTATCTCCTATTACGGAAAAAACTTTTGGCAAACGCTTTAAACCTTGCGCTCCCGGCCGCATACAGATTCTATGCCCATTGACGGTAAAACAAAATCAGAAAATTTTCCCGGGCCCAGGCCGGAGCCCGATATCCCCGGGCGGCCCTTGAGCTCTGAGGGAATTTATGGGTAGTCTTATTCAGCGGTTAATATAACCCTGATAATTCTTTCCTGGTCGTCCGGGGATAGATAGGGAGACATGGGGAGGCTAAAAATCCTTTGGGCCAGGTCTTCGGAAACGGGAAAATCGCCGGGCTGATAGCCCAAATGCTGAAACGCGCCTTGCAGGTGCAAAGGGATAGGATAATAAATTGCGGTGGGGATGCCGGCTTGCCTTAAGCTCTCTTGTATTGCGGCCCGCCGCGGGCTGAGCACGGAATATTGCGCCCACACCGAGGTCCGGTCCGGCGCCACAGAGGGCACCTCAACCACATGGGCCAGGGCCTCGCTATAGCGCTGGGCCACGGCCTGCCGCTGAACGATTTCCCGATCGAAAATATCCAGCTTAGCCAGTAAAATTGCGGCTTGCAACGTATCCAGCCGCCCGTTTAAACCGAGGCGTACATTCTCGTACTTATCCCTTCCCTGGCCGTGGACCCGAATGGAGTGCAGAATCTCCGCGAAGGCGTCGTCATCGGTGAATATGGCCCCGCCATCCCCATAGCAGCCCAAAGGTTTGGCCGGAAAAAAAGACGTGGCCGAAACTTTTGCCAGAGAGCCGGTGCGCCTGCCTTTATAGGTGGCCCCGAAGGACTGGGCCGCGTCTCCCAGCACAAACAGCCCAAGCTGGCTGGCCAATGTATTGATCTTGTCATAGTCCGCGGGTTGGCCAAAAAGGTCCACCGGGATTATCCCTCTGGGACGCAAATGGGAGGTTCGGGGGTCTGTGGCCAGACGGCGTATGCTTTGCTCCAAAGCTTCCGGATCAAGGTTAAAGGTGCGGCTGTCCACATCCACAAAGACTGAGGTCGCGCCCAACAATTGGACAACTTCGGCAGTGGCAATAAAGGTAAAAGGAGTGGTGAAGATGGCGTCGCCCGGACCAACCCCATAGGCCATTAAGGCCATCAGGAGGGCATCGGTTCCGGAAGAACAGGAAAGGGCATGTTTGACCCCCACGTAGGCGGCCAACCGGCTTTCCAACTCCCCCACTTCGGGCCCCATGACGTATTGGCCATGGGACAGAACGGCTTGAATTCTTGCCATCAACACTGGCAAAATCTGGGCCTGCTGGGTTTTTAAGTCAATAAAAGCAATGGGCTTTGGAACGATTTTATTCACTTGAAATCCTATTCTTGTATTTGTTGAAAGACAGAAAGCAGGATAGAATGAGCTCTACTTTGCTTCTGGTCTATGTTGCCGGGAGTGCCGGAGGTACTGGGATTTGATAAATTTCACAAATAATCAACCCTTCTCCTGACACCTTTAAGTAACTGTTGAGATATATATATCTAAATCGTCAAAAAATAGGTAAAAAAAGATGAAGGCCCAGCAGTGCCCGTCACGTTCCCCCTAACAGACAGAAATTACGCTCATTTTAATTAACAATAACTGAGTTCACCTTAAATTAATTTGACATCATTTAATAATCTTGTAATAAATGTTGGGCAAAATATGGTTTACAGGGAATCATTAATCCCGCTATATTGAGACAGGTTCGATGCTATGAATTTGAATCCCCAGTTGGCCGACTGAATGAGGTCTTAGCCACGACAAGGAAGTTCAATGGCACAGGACAAAAAAAATCCCCAAGAGACCCCGGACCTTCAAGAAAAGATGCTGGCGGCATTCGTAGAGAATCTACCCAGCGTGGCCGTCATCAAGGACCTGGAGGGACGCTACATCTTTGTTAACCCGGCCTGGGAGAAGATCTTTCACAAGAGTCGGGAGGAGTGGCTGGGGAAGACCTCTGATCAACTCTGGCCCCCAAAATTGGCCGCAAAATTTAACGAACATGACCAGACTATCCTCCAGACCCGGGAACCATTGCTTACCGTGGGGACCATGCTGCACGACGACGGACCGCATCATTGGGTGTCATACAGATTTCCCATTACCGATGCCTGGGGGCAGATGATGATGGTAGCCATCAATGCCATCGACATCACCGAGCATATCGAAACCAAGACGCGGCTGGAGCATTGGCTGGATTCCAGTCCTACGGTTATCTATACCCGGGAGCCCCGAGGTGATTTTGCCATCACCTACATCAGCAGAAATGTCCAAATGTTGCTGGGCTGGGAGCCCCGGCAATGTTTGGAGGATCCCCAATTTTGGTTCAACTGCATTCATCCCGAGGACCAGCCGCGGGTAATCGAAGCGTTAGCCCTGCCCTGGCCGGAGGACCTTCAGACCCTGGAATATCGAGTCCGGGCCAAAGATGGCGCGTATCACTGGATACACGACTCCTTCAAGATGGTGCGGAACAAAAGCGTCAAACCGGTGGAAATTGCCGGAGCCTGGTTGGATATCACGGAGCGCAAGGTCCTGGAGGCCCAGCTCCTGACAGCTCAAAAGATGGAGGCTGTGGGACGGCTGGCCGGGGGCGTGGCCCATGATTTCAATAATCTCCTGATGGCCATCATGGGGTATGGCGAGCTCATGCGAACCAGTCTCTATCAGGATGACCCCCTCTTTCACTATGTCGAAGATATCCTCAAGGCCACGGATCGGGCGGCAGCCTTGACTCAACAACTGCTGGCCTTTTCCCGCCAACAGATGATCCAACCCCAGATACTCAATCTTAACCGGTTGGTGGCAGACCTGCAAAAGATGGTGCGGCGGCTCCTGGGAGAACACATTGAGTTTGAAATAGTTACCGACCCCGGCCTGGGGATGGTGAAAGCCGACCCGGGACAGATGGGGCAAGTCATCATGAACCTGGCGGTCAACGCCCGGGATGCCATGATCACCGGGGGCCGGCTGACGCTAGAGACTGCGAATATCGAGTTTGCCAGTAATCACGAATGCCGCTTCGATATTCTGCCGCCGGGCCGTTATGTGAGACTGACCCTCAGGGACAACGGGAGTGGTATGGATGAGCAAACCCTGGCCCACATCTTCGAGCCGTTCTTTATGATGAAAGACCCAGGACGAGGTACCGGCCTGGGGCTACCCGTGGTGTACGGGATCATCAGGCAAAATGGCGGCTGCATAGACGTGGAGAGCCGGCCCGGGCAAGGCACGATGTTCACGATCTATCTGCCGCGCAGCGAGGCCGCAGAAGAGGCGACCAGGGACCGGATGCCCCTGCGGGATAAGCTTGAAGGGTCGGAAACCATCCTTATCGTGGAAGATGAAGTAGCGCTGCGGACGTTGCTGAGCCGGTTTTTCCGCCTCTACGGCTATGAAGTCTTGGAAGCTCGCGACGGTGGCGAAGCCTTGTTGGCTTGCCAGCAGCACCAGGGTCCCATCCACATCATGTTGACGGATGTGGTGATGCCCCGGATGAACGGCAGTGAATTGGCCGACCGCCTGACGCCCCTGCATCCCGAAATGCAGGTGTTCTTCATGTCGGGCTACACTGACAGCGACCTGGCCCCCTACGGTGTGCTTGACCCCTCCAAAACCATTATTCCTAAACCTTTCAGGCCGTTGGACCTGGTTAAAAGGGTACGGAAGTTTTTGGACGCCCCCAAAGGAGACCTGGATAATTCTTAGCCGTCAAGCTTTTTGAGGGTCAGGATGGCAACCGGCGCATCGGGCTGCTTTGCCAGGGTAATTCTTGGGGTTGATTCAGAATAAGGGAACCACCAATTTTCCTTATAAATAGGGTTGATTATAATTTTTTTATTTATATTTTATTAGATTATGTTTTTATCCATAGGTTGTGGTAGTATTCAGCCGTTATAAAGGGGAGGAAAGTGCCCGTCCAGGAATCAGTCAAGTTGGTGTCCCAGAGCACTCGATATGGCTGGAAGGCTTCGGCCACCGTGGGTATGGTGCTTGAATGCAACGACCGGGGAGCACTCCTCAAAATCCGGCGCGACGATTTGGGCTTGCTCCATGGGATCGCTCCGGGGATCTCTTTTCACCACTTGGTTGAGCGAGGCAGCCTGGACAAAGCCTTTGCCTTCCTGACCGAGTTGAAACAGTTCGGGTCGGCCTTTGGCTGGGAGTTGCAGGTCTCCCAGGCGTCCCTCCCAACCACCCTGTATGTGGGGGGGATAGTGCAAAATGGCCTGCTGCTGATCTTCGGAAGCCGGACGCGGGGAGGGCTGTTACGTTTTTCCCAGTATTTTATGGATAAAGGCCCGTGTGAGATCGAGGATGAGCCTATCCCGGAGCCCATCCCTCTGGCCCAAATCTTAGATGCACGGGAATTGGTCCTACAGGAACAACTGAGCTGCAAGCAAAACCAGTTGGCTAATCTAAAAAAGGTTCTGGCCAGAAAAAGCGCCCGGCTAAAACAAGTCATCGCCGAACTCAAGGCGGCTCGGGCCGGACTCCATACCTTGCAGAGCATGTTGCCCATCTGCTCGTCCTGTAAGAAGATCCGGGACGAACAGGACAATTGGCAACAGGTTGAAAATTACTTCCAAGACCATACCGGCGTGCAATTCACCCACAGCATTTGCCCTGAGTGCGCCCAAAGTCTTTATCCCGGCCTGAGCCGGGAAAAATAGGACTAGGTCCGACCCTACACTTCACCGTCCATTTTTTCCTCGTTCCCAAACTTTTCTCATTCCCAAGCTCCAGGTTCTTTCTCGTTCAAAGGAAGACCTCAACCTCTTCACGTATTTCTAGCCGCGGTCACGTCAAAGGGAAACAATTATACAAGAAAATATCGGCAAGAGGTTTGAGGCTATGAAACCTGGTCATTCCCATGAATTTTTGTTACCGGAAGCAGACATGGACATCCAAGCATGTGTGTTCGAAGCGGTAAAGACCCTGGCGGCCCCGGAAGAACTGCGCCCCCTACAGGACAATTTCGACTATGATCCCGTTTATCGGGAATGGGGCTTTGACGGCTATTACTTTAAGGGCCCTAAAGCCCTGGTGGACCCCGGGGTGTGGGTGCAGAAAATTTGTGACTGGCTGCAGGTTAATTACCCGGACGGCCCCCATTGGGCCATGAAACAATCGTGATTCTAAGGGCCTGCCTTCCCGAAGCGCCCCTGAGAAATCTGGATAACCATGGAGAGGACTGTTATGCCGAACGAGCCGGAAGCCGTCGCCGTCGCCCGAATCAGTCAAGATTTGAGCGAGATCTTTATCAAGATGATGGGCAAGAGGCCTGACCCCGAGGTGGTGCAGGCCGAAGCCGAAGCCTTTGTGGCTAAATATGGCCCAGCCGCCACCCTTGAGGACCCGTTGGCCTGAACCCTCCCTGGGCAGCCCCGCAAGGCATCAAGCCCATGCTGATTGTGGCTGGAGAAAAACCCGGTAATATTGTGGCGCCGAGCCGATTTAACACAAATTTAACCTTACTATAATTCCGATTTAATTATAGGGGTCGATAATTAGACATAAATAACGGGGGGGGAACATGCTATGACGGATTACTTACATGCCCTGGATGGACGGATGAGGATTAAGATCACCGAGGTCAAAGGCTGCCCGGCGGCAGCCCAAGAGCTTACCCGCTACTTGCTCAGTTCCCACGGGATCGATGAAGTGAACGCCAACCCGATTACTGGTAACGTCCTCATGCTTTACAATCCTCAGCAGATTTCTCAAGAGGGCATTCTCACCCTGCTGCAAGACGCCGGCTATCTCAAGGGAAGCGTCCGGGTCCCGGCAAGTGGGGGAGAAGGGTTGGTTTCAGTACTGGCCAAGGCAGTCATGGAAACCGCACTGCAATCCATGGTTATGGCCCTGATTTAACTGAGTTCTTATGACGTTGGGGTCTATCCCCAGCGAGTCCCGGCAGGCTGTTCGCGTTTTGCCTGATTCAAGGTCAGGGGTGGCATCAAGGCATTAAAGCCCCGGCTGTATCCATCATCTCTATATCTAAACATTCCCACGCCAGGCGGTTTTTCCGCCTTTTTTTCTGTATCATCCCCAGCCTAACTCCTGCCCGGCAGCGCCTAATACCAAGTTGCGCTCATAGAAGTAAAAATAGCTTCGGTTTTGTAGAGGCACACTTGCATGTGCGACCACTCTGAGGGCGGACACATAGGTCCGCCCCTACAAAAACTATAATTACCTGTATGACCGCAACTTGGTATAAGAGCGCACCGCGTTAACTAGCTTGACAGCAAACCCTCCCTTACATTAAGCTGGGCCAATGCCCCGGATCTATGCCATCGCCAATCAAAAAGGGGGGGTAGGCAAGAGCACTACTTGCTCCTGTCTGGCCGCGGCCCTGGCCGAAACCGGCCTGAAGGTGCTCATGGTCGACCTGGACCCTCAGGCCGGTCTGACGGTGAGCCTGGGCCTGGACCCCGAGTCCTTCGAACTCACGAGCTACGATTTCCTGATCCGGCCTGAAAGCCTCCGGATGGAGGACCTCATCAGCGCGACCGGAGCTCAAGGGGTTGACCTGATCCCCGCCAACCTCGATCTGGCCGGGGCGGAAGCCGAACTCATCGGGGAGATCGGCTGGGACCGGACCTTGAAAGAAAACCTGGCGCTGGTCATCAGGCCCTATGATTACATCCTCGTCGACGGCCCTCCCAGCCTGGGGGTGCTCACCACCAACAGCCTGATGGCCGCGCATCAGGTCATGGTGCCGGTCCAGACCGAGTACCTGGCCTTGCGAGGATTAGCCCAACTCCAGAGGATCATCCAGAAAGTCCAGAAAAAGGGCAATCCCGGCCTCCAGGTCAAAATCCTCCGGACCATGCACAGCAGCCGGACGCTCCATTCAACCGAGATTGTGGAAGAACTGAAACAGGCCTTCGGGGCGCAGGTGTATGAGACCGTGATTAAGCGCACCATAAAATTTGCGGAAGCTTCCCGGGCAGGTCAGCCGCTGCTGCAGTTTGCCCGGGAATCCGAAGGGGCCCGAGCTTACCGCCAGTTGGCCCAGGAGGTCTTGGCAGATGCCCAAACGCCCGATAAGTAAAGGCCGGGGAGCCGATATTTTCCTGGGAGCGACAGACCAGCCCATCAAAAAGCGGCGGGCTCCCAAAGGCCAGGGGGCCGACGTTTTTTTGGGACCGGAGATAAGCCCGCCTGAGCCGAAGCGCCCCCCTCTCCTGGCTCCCGCGGCCATGGAGGCGGCCCTGGATCGAGTCCGCCAAACCCTGACCCCCTCTCTTGGCACTGTCGACCGGTCGCACCTGGTCGTGATACTGTGGCTGCGGGTGGCCTTGAAAGAGGCTGGTTTTTAATCAGAAACCCTCGCCTGATCCCCCTCCCCTTCTCCAGTGCAGGCAGGCTTTACCCTGCCGTCGCCCCACCGAAACCGTGCAACCTCGCCCCTTTGGCCAGAGTGACAATAAAAACCTGGTCAGCCGCGTCTAATCTTGGGACAGCCGATTTCTGTGGTAAAATAGGGCCAGCCGCATTGGAGGGGGCCTGGAAGCAGGCAGCCTCGACATTTGCTAAATAAGACGTTCCCCGTCATCAGGAAGCCTATGGATATAACCGCCCGTGAGATCATGGATACCAACTTCTCCACCCTGTCGCCCCGTATGACCATTGCCGAGGCCATGCAGGTTTTTCAAAAAGCCGGGGAAGAGCATAAGCAGATTGTCTTCGGCATGGTGGTCACCGAGACGTCGGGGCAATTAGTTGGCATGCTCTCTATGTATGACATCTTCCTGCTGATCCGGCCCAAGCATATTCACATCTGGGGCGAGATCAAGGACGTGGACGTCTCGGGCATCCTGGATGAAGCTTGCCAACGGTCCAAGTCCATGCTGGTGGGGGATATCATGACCACCGACCTTACCACTATCACCCCGGACACCCACCTGCTCCAGGTCATCGACATCATGATTAAAAAGCATGTTCGCCGGCTGCCGGTCCTGGAGGCCGGCAAGATGGTGGGGATGGTGTACATATCCAGGGTCTTTCAACATCTTCTGGGACGGTTTTCGTAGTTTTCGTATTTTCGTAAGAGCTGAAACCAGGGAGTCAGGACTGCCATGGCTGTGAATGATCGCCAGAATGTCATGAAGGATTTAACGGTCAGGGAGGCCATGCGCCGGCTCACCATTCACCTGGCTGCGGAGGCTTCCCTGGAGAAGGTCATCAGCTATGCCATCAAGTACAAGGTTAATGCCATTCTGGTTACCGACGCCGGCGGCGAGGCCTTGGGGGTGGTCACCAAAACCGATCTCATGGGGGCTTATTATGCCGGACTGCCGCTTTCTACCCCGGCGTCCTCCATCATGGTGGGCCCACCTTTGTTCTGCCACCTGGAAGATTCGCTGGATGCAGCCCTGGATCAGATGCGCACCCACAAAATTCATCGGCTCTATGTCAAAGAAGAGGGGCAAAAGGCTGTGGGGGTCCTGGCCTATCCGGATATCGTGGGTTTACTCTACCGCTATTGCCACCAGTGCGACCGGAACCTGCTGAGGAAAACGGCTGATAGGGAGCACTCTCTGTCCGACCGGTTCCGCCTCCGGGAAGTCATGACCCCGGGCGTCTATGCCCACGATGAGAACGACAGTCTGCTCCAGGTGATGGAAGGGCTGGCGGCCCATAAGTTCGGCGCTCTGCTGATTACCGGGGCGGAAGGCGCACCGGTGGGGGTGATTTCCAAGACCGACCTCATCTTAGCCTATAAGCATGGCACCCCGGCCGAGGTCAGGGCCGAGACCGTGATGACCAGGGGGGTACAGGCCTGCGATGGCGATGACATCCTGGTCAACGCCCTGCGCCGGATGATCTTTTCTGATGTCTCCCGTCTCTTTGTCTATCAAGAAGCGCCCGGCCACATTGTGGGCGTGTTTTCTCTGTCCGACGCCGCCCGGCTCCGCTCGGGGACGTGCCGGGCCTGTGTCAGCAGCCGCATTCGCCCCCAGTAGGCTGACCGAAACGGCTATTTCTTGCCCTTGATTTTATCCCACGCCTCGATTTCCGCTTTGGCCCGTTCCCGGTGGTAATAAGTATCGGTCTTTTGTTGCTGACTGAGCAGGGCGATGGAGTAGAGAGAGAGTTCCCCTTCGCGTTCGAGGTCGCTATATTTGAGGGACATGCGCGTTTTAACTCCATTGTAGTAGAATTCCTGGACATCCAACTGTTGCAGGACTCTCGATCTCTGGCCTTGTCCGAACCTGGAAAAACAATAATCCTTTAAGATTTGAAATTGCCGCTCACCTTTGACTGTAATGATAACCCCGCAAAACTTGCCATTCCAAAACTCGTAGACGACATCATCGAGTTTGACGGTCACCATTTGTAAATCTTCCTTAATTTTCTTATAGTAGGTGAAGGGTCCGACGATGGCGATCACTTCCATGGTGTGGAGCGGGTCCAGGGTGGCGATGTCCGTTTGCCACTTGAGGCCCCGGAAGCCATCCGGCTCAGAACCGGGTTTAAAGGTGTAATTGTAGGAAAACATCTGTTCCGGGGCCGCCGGGGCCTGACCCGACCCAAAGACCAGGGCCATGAGCAACGTCATTCCTAAAAGGATGGCCTTTTTCAGCATTCTTATAGTTCCCTCCTGAAACCAGCGTTGACCGGGGTTCTTACCGGGCTCGGTTGCCATTCTCTGACCCGGTTCACCGGGGAGATTCAGGTGGGGTGCATTGTATACGATAGCGAACCCCAAAGCCAGCGAGTTTTTGCGCAGGCCGCCAGCCACCTCGTTTTTGCGGCGCCGGCAAAATCTTGCATCAATTAGGAGATAGACCGATGCTTGATTTACGCAGCATTGATTATTCGGCCCTGGACGTGCCCGAGGTTTTATTGCGCCTGTTTCACCCCCGGCCCGAATCACGCCTCAGCGCTGCCTCGACTGCATTCCAAGACCTCTTGATCCCGGTGGCAGATAACGTGCTCGTGGGGGCCAGCTTGCACATGGGAGAACTGGCCGCCCCTACCCTGCTCTTTTTCCACGGCAACGGCGAAATCGTGGCGGATTATGACGAACTGGCGCCCTTCTACCTGCGCTTAGGAGTCAATTTTATTCCCGTGGATTATCGAGGTTACGGCCGGTCCACCGGCTCTCCCATGGTGAGCGCCATGATGCAGGACTGCCATAGGGTCTTCGCATACTTTCGGGATTGGCTGCCGGAGCAGGGATACACGGGGCCTCTGATCGTCATGGGCCGCTCCCTGGGGAGCGCCTCAGTTTTAGAGCTCGCGGCCAGCTATCCGGACCAGGTGGCGGGTCTGATCGTAGAAAGCGGCTTTGCCTTTGCCGGGCCCCTGCTGCAACTTCTGGGCGTCAACCTCGGGGCTATCGGCTTTCAGGAGAAAGCGGGGTTTCGCAACGTGGACAAGATCAAATCTTATCCCGGTCCCACCCTGATCATCCACGCGGAGCACGACCATATTATTCCATTCAGCGACGGCCAGGCCTTGTTTAACGCCAGCCGCGCCCAGGACAAGACCCTGCTCAAAATCCCCAATGCCAATCACAACGACATCCTCTTGCAAGGTTTTAGCGAATATATGGCAGCCATAAAAAACCTGGCGGATAAGATTCGTAACGCCTGAGAGACCACTCCAGGCCCTGACCAATAACCCTGGCGCCATGCCGGCCTCAGTTCAGTGGAGAATTGCGCCAGAGATGGCAGAAATCCTGGTCGGAGTCGGCGCAGACCCGCGGTACCGTTAGCCTCAAGGATATCGGGGTGATAAGCGTGGTGATGAAGGCCATGAGGATGAGGATGGTGAATTGGGCTTCGGTGAGCAAAGGCGAACCGATCATCCCATTGGCCAGGAGGACGGAGCTCAACAGGAGGATCTCTTTGGCGACGATGAGCGCCACCTCGCCCCGCCCATTCATGCCCAGGCCGATGACCAGGGCTTCCCGCCAACTCCGCCGGAAAAACAGGACTGGCAGTCCGCAACCCACCACCTTGCCGAAGATGGCCACCCCCACCACCGCGGCCAGAAGGAACCAGTCATGGGCCGGGAGATCGAGGGTGACCTCAAACGACAGACTCACGAAGAATATCGGTCCCAGGAAGCCATAAATAATATTGAAGAAACGGTCATGCAGCTTGTGATAAAGTTCTGGTTCGATCACTTCCTGGCGGACGAACTGCCCGGCCAGGAAGGCCCCGATGATGATGTGGAGGCCCACCATTTCTGCCAGGTAACCCATGATCAACGCTATCAACAGCGCGAAGGTAAACCCTTTGGCCTCCCGATCCTTGATACGTCGAGTGAGCGGGGGCAGCACGAACTGGCCCACCAGGATGGTACAGCCGAAAAAGGCCGCCACTTTGCCAATCATTATCAGGAGGCTGAAGGGGTCTACGGAGCCGGTTTTGGCCAGGTTGGTAAGCACTGAAAATGTTACCAGGGCCAGGATGTCGTCCACGATAGCTGCCCCGATGATGATATGGCCCACCTTGGAATGGTGGATCTCCAATTCCTGGAGGACCCGGGTCTGCACCGCAATGGCCGTGATTGACAGTCCCATGCCGATAATGAGCGCTTGGAAGGTGGTGGCTCCGTACAGGACAGCCACGCCATATCCCACCGCAAAGGGCAGGATGAAGCCCCCCACCGCCACTGCCAGGGAAATCCAGAATTGTTCCAGAAGCTTGCGAGGGTCCATCTCCATGCCGGAGTAAAACATCAGGAAGAAAACGCCCAGATCCGCCAGAATGGTCAAACCTTCATGGGGCTGGACCCAACCCAGGAGGGGCGGCCCCAGGAGCAGGCCACCCAACAACTCTCCCAAGAGCCGGGGCAGGCGCAGCCGCTGGAAGAGGTCCCCCAGCAGCCAGGCCACCAGCAAGATCAAGATGATATCGATGATTAGCTTGGTTTCCATAGTCTCGATCAGCCGGTGGCGGTCATCCCGATAGATTCCCGGGTCTTACTCTTTTTCGCCCTTGCCGCGCTCCAACTCAAAGGGCCAATGGGTCACGCCGCCATCCATGAACTTCACGTTCTTAAAGCCCAGACCCTCCAGGATTTTTTCCGCTTCATAGCCCCTTAGGCTCTGCTGGCAGAAAGGGATATACAACTTGTCTTTGGGCAACGTGTGGGCTTTGTCCCGGAGGCGGGCCAGGGGCATGGCAAAGGCTTTCGGATGCTTGAGGCGCTCGCGCTTGAACTCACCCGGGGTGCGAACGTCCAGGAGCATGAAATCTTCACCCCGGTCAGTGAGGGCCTGGACTTCCAGGGGTGAAACGCTCTGGGCCACGCCGGTGAGCTTGTTTTGCATCACCTGGGCGGCATTGACCAACAGGTCGATGGCCACGGAATATGGGGGCGAATACCCCAGGTTGAATTGGGTGAAATCTTCCACCGTTGCCCCCAGGGTGATGGCCGCGGCGGCCACATCCAGGCGCTTGGCGCCGTCCCCAGGTCCCACCACCTGGAGCCCCAACACTATGCCGGTGACCTGGTCAGCCACCATTTTAAGACCCACGAACTGCGCGTCGGGGAGGTAATGGGCGTGGTCCAGGCCCGGAACCAGGACGGTCGCAACCTCGAAGCCGGCCTGTTTGGCCGCGGCCTCGGTCAAGCCCGTAGCGCCCACGGTATAGTCAAAGACCCTAGCCACCGCGGTTCCCACCATGCCCTGATAGGCCAAGTGGCCGCCAGTGAGGTTGGTGCCGATAATCCGCCCTTGGATGTTGGCTTGTTGTCCGGATGATACTACCACCGGCCGGTTGAGGAGGCGATGGTAGGTTTCGGCGCAATCGCCGCCGGCATAGATGTCCGGGTCCGAGGTGCGCTGTTCCCGGTCCACCTGGATGGCCCCGGTCTCCCCGATGGCCAGGCCCGCGGCCCGGGCCAACTCCACGTTGGGCCGCACCCCCACCGCCACCACCGCCAGTTCCGCGGGGAACTCGCCCTTGGAGGTATAGACCCGGTTCAGGTGGCCGTCCTCGTCACTGCCGAGACTGGTGGCCGCCTCCCCGGTGAGCACCTTAACTCCTTTACTTTCCAGGTGTCTTTTTAACAGCGCCCCCATCTCGAAGTCCAGCAAGCCGGGGAAGACTTGGTCCATAGCTTCGACCACCGTGACCTCCACACCCCAGTCCACCAGGGCTTCGGCCACTTCCAGGCCGATGGCGCCGGCTCCGATCAGGGCGGCGCGCCGAGGTTTGTGCTCCTCCAACGCGGCCATGATGGCCAGGCCGTCCCGGGGCTGGCGGATCACGAAGACGTTTTCCACATCGATCCCCGGCACTTTCGGCCGGACCGGCAGCGCGCCGGTGGCCAGCACCAGCTTGTCGTACGGATAGGTTTCCTCCTGGGAAGTAGCCAGGTCCCGGACTTTGACTGCTTTGGCGGCGCGGTCAATGGCCAGCACTTCTTTGCCGGTGAGGAAGTTGATGTCCTTCACCTTGCGGAAATATTCCACATCCCGCATCACCCCCACAGGTGAGGCCAACAGATGCTTGACGTCCGGGATTTCGCCGGAAATCAGGAAGGGCAAGCCACAAGCGGAGTAAGAGATGTAATCGCCTTTCTCCAGGATGGTGATGGAAGCCTGGGGATCTAAGCGCCGGGCTCTCGCGGCGGCTTTGGGGCCCGCGGCCACACCGCCCACTATCACAATTTTCAAGGGATCTGCCATGGTAACGGCCTCCGATAATGCTTCAGGACCACGGGGGAGTTTAGCAGCCTGCCCCACCCCTGAGGTCTGGTCTTAGTTAGCTCTCATCTGAAAACGTTTAAAGATGCAACCGGCCTTCAAAGTCCCCCTTTGGTAAAGGGGGGGATTTTAAAGGCGTTTCCGGATGAAAACTAGTTAGGCGAATTATTCAAATATAAGGCGAGATCGGCGGGAGTTCCAGGGTAAAGCTCAGTTAAAGGAATTTTAGCCCGTTCGCAGCTTCATGAAACTCACAAGCAAGGGATGAGTGGATCGGGGGGGCACACAAGCGCTGGACACTATTCATAGGCAAAGGCCGGAGCAGCATTGACCCTGCCCACTGTTACCTTTGCTGAAGGGCGCTCTTTTAAACTGAGAGGCAGGTTAATTTCAGCATCTCCAGGTAATTCCCGGGGTTCCCAAAAACTGGGATTATCTTTATGCAACTCGCTCCGGCCTCGCCTCATTTGCCCGCTTGCATGGCGGCCCCGCACGCGGGGCATTTCATGGCGGCGCAGGCGGTACCGGCTGCAGCCGACATCTCATTGCCGCAGGAGGGGCACACGCATTTGGCTTGAGTCTTGGTTTCAGGCTCTGCCTCGAACCCGCAGCAGCCACAATCACAATCCGTACCATGGCCTTCTAAGGGCATAACTCTTACCTCTCATTTTTAACCAAAAGATAAGTCCCCGGCCCATTTAGTCAAGTTTTTTACTTGATTATTTACTGTATACCGTGGCGATCCACTGGCAGGAAGCGTGCGATGGGTTATTTTGATGGGGTATTCTGGGTCTCTAAAGGAATGGTAAAGTAGAAGGCGCTGCCGTGTCCCGGGGAAGTATCCACCCAGATTCGGCCACCGTGGGCGTCGATGATCCGCTTGACCGTAGCCAGCCCCAGGCCGAAGCCCGGAATGTTTGCCACCCCCTGGCCCCGGTAAAAGCTTTCAAAGAGATGAGACAGGTCGTCAGGCGAGATGCCGGGACCTTGATCTTTCACGGCGAAGCGGACGGCTGGGTCCTCGACCTGGGCGTTAAGCCAGACCGTGCTGCCCGAGGGACTATACTTGATGGCATTGCCGATGAGGTTTTCCAAAACCCGGCGGAACAGGTACGGGTCGGCCTTCAGGGTGGGAATCCCAGGAGGAAGATTTATTGAGAGGGTGATGTCTTTGGCTTCCGCCAGGGGCATAAGCAGGGTGACGACCTCCTGGCACTCGCCGGCCACGTCCAGGTCCTGGGGCTGCGGGATCATAATCCGCAGGTCCAGGCGGGCGAATTCCAAAAACCGGGTGATGAGTTCTTCCAGGTGGTGCAGTTCCCGGTCGACGGTCTGGAGGTAGTTGATTTGCGGGGGTGATAGCTCCCCCAACTTGCCCTGGAGCAGGCGTCGGATCAGGCCCGCGGTGCCCACGACCGGGGTTTTCAGGTCATGGGCGAACATGTTGACCAGATGCCGGCGCTCGGTCTCCAGGCGTTTTACGAGGGTCAGGTCCCGAATGATGACGGCCCCGCCGTAGATCGCCCCGCGCTCGTCCCTCAGCGCAAAGGAACTGATCATCACCGGCACTTCCTGGCCCGAACGGCTGTGCATGATGAGTTCCTCGGTTACCTCAAGCTTACCCCCCCAGACCTGGTTTAAGGGGAAATTAGCTTCGCCTCCCTGAAAGTGCAAAATTTCCCCGGTGTCTCGGCCCAGGGCTTCCGCCCGGCTAAACCCGGTCATCCTCTCGGCGGCGGGGTTAAATTCCGTAATCCGGCCCTGGGTATCCGCAGTAATCACTGCGCCCGGGGTTTTCTGAATCAGAAAGTGGGACCAATCGTGAGACCTGGTCGAGTTAGCGTGCTTTGCTTTGGGCATCTTATACTCATCGCCAAAAGTTTTTTCTTATTAACCCCTCACCCTACCCTCTCCCACAAGGGGAGAGGAGAATTAGAGGAAAGAACTTTTGGCAAATGCTATAAGTTTTCAGATTTAGGGGCGGGTTTCAGACCCGCCCCTAGCGCAGGCTTTGCCTGCAAAATAATGTAAATCTTATTAACAGTTTTTGCCATGGAGGGCAATCCGATTTTCCCGGAGCTCTGAGTGGAAAGGTCGAGAGCATAGGTAATTGAAAAGGGGACCGCCCCGGATGGACCAACCCCCTTTGAGAAATCCTATGGGAGCCAAGCTCGGTTGAAACGCTCGGCTTCTGAAGCTGATCAATCTCTCCTGGTCATGGCGCCGCCGCACTGGGGACAGGCAACTTCCCGGCAGGGCACCCCCGGTGCATGGGGGACCTGGTGCCCGCAGACCGCGCAGACGCAGGTGCCTTGAGGCCCCCGGCCGGTTCGCGCTCTCCCGCCACCACAACCACATTTCTGTCCAGCCCCCTGACCTTGTCCTCTTTCTTGCACCATACTTCCTCCTCGATCTTCTTAAACGTCCATGCGGGAATATACAAGCATTAGTTCATTAATAAACATTACTCTTACCCTTGGCAAGGGATTTACCGGGGGAAATTCCCTGGCCAGGGCAGAAAAATTATGGTACATATGCCTAGTCTTAAAGGAAATAACATGACCGAAGTGCGTACCCGTTTTTCTCCCAGCCCCACCGGCGCCCTCCATCTGGGCGGCGCTCATACGGCGCTGTTCAACTGGCTCATTGCCCGGCATTATCGCGGGACGTTCATCCTGCGCATCGAAGACACGGACAAAGAACGTTCTAAGGCGCAGTTCGTTACCGAGATTCTTGACGCCATGACCTGGCTGGGTCTTGATTGGGATGAAGGCCCCTATCGGCAGTCGGAAAGACTGCCGATCTATCACGAATATATCCAGCGGTTGGTCGAGCGGGACGCCGCCTATTACTGCAACTGCCCGCCCCAAGATTTGGAGGCCCGCCGCAAAGCCGCCCTGGCCCGGGGCGAAAAACCCAAGTATGACGGCCACTGCCGGGACCTCAAGCTGCCCGCGGGCCCGAATACCGCGGTGCGGTTCAAGACGCCTCAGACCGGCGTCACCCATTGGGATGATCAGATCAAAGGCCCCATCGCTTTTGACAATCAGGAGTTGGACGACCTGGTGGTCCAAAGGGCCGACGGCATTCCCACCTATAATTTCGCGGTGGTGGTGGATGACATCACCATGGGCGTCACCCAGGTTATCCGGGGGGAGGACCACATCCCCAATACCCCGCGGCAACTCGTCATCTATGAAGCCCTGGGGATCGCGCCGCCTCTGTTCGCCCACATGCCCCTGATGTTGGGCAAAGACCGGGCCAAGCTATCCAAGCGCCACGGCGCGGTGTCGGTCACGGCCTACCGGGAGCAGGGTTACTTGCCCCAGGCCCTGGTGAACTACCTGGCCCGGCTGGGCTGGTCCCACGGCGACCAGGAAATCTTTTCCCGGGACGAACTCATCAAATACTTTAGCCTGGACCACGTGACCACATCCCCGGGGGTTTTTGATGAAGAAAAGCTCCAGTGGCTCAACAGCCACTATTTCAAGGAGCTGCCTCCCCTTGAGTTGGCCAGGGAGCTGACCCCGTTCCTGCACTATTTGAGCGAGGCGCCGGACCAGGAGTACCTGGGCCGGGTGGTGACCACCCTGAGCGCCCGGAGCAAGACCCTGGTGGAGATGGCGGAAGCGGCCCGTTTTTATTTTCAGGACCCCCGGCCCTATGATGCCAAGGCCACCCAGAAGTTCCTCACCCCGACTGCGGTTCCCAACATCCGGGAGATCGCGGCGCGGCTGACCCAACTGCCGGAGGTCAACGAAGCGGCTTTGAGTCAGTTGTTCGCCGACCTTGGCCAAGCGACCGGGCTAAAGATGGTCAATCTGGCCCAGCCGGTGCGCGTGGCCCTGACGGGCAAGACGGCCAGTCCCGGGCTCTTTGAAATCATCAATATCCTGGGCCGCGACGAGACCTTGCGGCGGCTTGAGAACGCCATCGAGTTTGTGGAACGGGGTGGCGCGTAAGTTCAGAAATTATCGAAATTCGACTCTGCGGCTGAGTTTTTGCCATATCTTAGGGAGGTTAGTCATGGCTGAAGGCAATCAAGGCTATCGGAAAAAACAGGCTTACTTGATTATCCTGGTGTTCGCCTGTATCGGCATCGCCATTTGGGGGCATAGCGCCCCGATAGCGGTGGTCTCTATCCTGGCGGCTTGCGGTATCGCGTTTTACGCTTCCACCCTGGAACCGCCTAAGGCGCCGGAAGAGCACCACCACCATCATTAAGTTGCCGGTGAGGGACCAGGGTCCACCCCCCTCCCCTACCCCGGCACCGCTGCACTCCCTCAGGTGATGATCCGGCCTGGGCAGCGATTATCATTTATCCGTCTTGCCAGGCTCATAACCGGGTGGCCGGAGAAGCGGCGTGCAGGTGCACCTGCCGCAGCCGATTTCTTTCCCGCTGCCAACCATAAGGAGGGCATTTATGCGTATCGCCGTAATCGGCCAGGCAGCCTTTGGTGCGGACGTCTTAAAAGGGTTAATTGAGCGGGGCCAAGAAGTCGTGGGCGTCTTTTGCCCCCCGGACCGGGGCAGCAAGGTCGATCCCATCAAAGACGCGGCCCAGGCGGCCGGGATTCCCGTATTCCAGCCACCCCGCATGAAAGACCCCCAGGCCTACGATCAGATGGTCTCTATCAATCCCGACCTGGCGGTCCTGGCCTTCGTTACCGATATAGTTCCCGGCAAAGTTCTGGGCGTTCCCAAACTCGGGTCCATCTGCTACCACCCTTCCATTCTCCCCAAATGCCGGGGCGCGTCGGCCATCAACTGGGCCGTGATCAACGGCGAGGCGGTAAGTGGGCTCACCATTTTTTGGGTGGATGAAGGCATCGACACCGGCGACATCCTGCTTCAGAAGAAGGTGGAGATCGGACCCAACGAAACCACCGGCGAGGTTTACTTCAACAAACTTTACCCCATGGGGGTGCAGGCCTGTTTGGAGGCGGTGGATCTGGTGGCCCAGGGCAAGGCGCCCCGGATACCCCAAGATCACTCTTTAGGCACCTATGACCCCCCCTGCGATGAGAAAGTGGCGGCCCTCAACTGGAACCAGCCGGGCCGCAAGGTTTTCGACTTCATCCGGGGCTGCGATCCTCAACCGGGCGCCACCACCACGTTCAAGGGCGAGCAGGTCAAGCTCTATAATGCCGCATATCTCATGGCGGACCATGCCGCCCAGCCTGGGGAGATTCTGGAAGTCACGGACAAAGGCCTCAAGGTGGCAGTAAGCGGGGCTGCACTCTTCATCACCCGCTTCCGCACTAAAGACCTGGGCAAGGTCAAGGCGCCGGATTTTATCAATGCTAAAAAGCCCCAAGCCGGCGACCGCTTCGGCGCGCCGGCTGTAATGCGGTGCTGTTGATTGGTCTCATTCCTCGCTCCCAAGCTCCTGCTTGGGAGCGTAAATTTTGGCCCAAGCTCTGCTTGGGCACCATAAAACCCTAAATGGCCACCAATCTCAAAGATAACCACGTCGTCCTCAAGTCCCGCTACCTGGCGGTCAATTTCATCGGCCTGGCCATGATTGCCGCGGTTTTGGCCTATGCCGGGATGGTGGAAGTGATCAAGTGGCAGTGGGCGCCTTTTAGCGGGTTCGCCCAACTTTCGCCTCAAACCGCAAGCCTGCTCAAATATATCTTCCTGGCTCTGGCCGCGGCCCAGTTTGTCATCATCAAGGTGGTACAGAAGATCCTGCCGGCCCGATCGCTTGACAACCTGCCCCAGGCGGCTATCGTCACTTTCGCCCTCTGCGAAAGCGTGGCGATTTTCGGTCTGGTCCTGTTTCTGCTGAACGGCAATGCCCTGGATTTTTATGTCTTTATGGTGATTTCTCTGGGCTATTTTTACCTGTTTTTTCCCAAGTACGAGCAGTGGGAGCAGATGGTGAAATCCCGTAGTACAGGGAAGAAGGGGACATCACACTAGCCTTGCATTTCGTTTCCTTCGTTCTTTTACTCCAGCTTGAGAACCCCCCTAAAAGAAATTCTCCTTAAAACATCTCTAATTCTGTTAGAGAACTTATTAACATTAAGTCTTAACTAAGATATTTATGCTTTTATAGATATTTTCATGTATATTACTTAGCATATTTTAGAATTTTCATCTTAATCATGCCAGGATTGGCGAAGGAGGCGGGAAATGGATTCCCAAGGTGTCCCAGAAACTCCTAAAACGGATGTTCTATTGACTCTTCAACAAAACCTGCAGAATGTCATCTCTTCGAATCTGGAGGAGATGGCGCAGGAGGAGCTGGGTCATTTGACCCATTTGTTACCGGATATCTGTGGATATCCCCATCTTTGCCAGCAGTGGGAGATTGCCCTGAAGGCCCTTGAGAAAGATAAACTTAACCTCAGACTGGCCCTTATGGTCAGGGAAGATCTCGAGTCTCGCCTGGATGAAGCGAAAGTGCAAGCACGATTGCAAAAGTTGAATGAGGACTTTAAAAAAGCTCTACTCCAACAACAGGATGTTGCTTGTCAGGATGAACTGGCCCAATTTATTCAATTGCTCTCGGAGCTTGGCAGTGATGAGTCGCTTACAGGAGAAATGGAACTGGCCGCCCAGGCGCTCCTGCAGGATAAACCGAACGCAAGCCTGGCCTCCAAAATACGCGTGCATATCCAATCTCGCCTTAAGCAAAAGAAAAGTCTCCTTAAAGGCGCTTCCCCGGCATCGCAAGTCTTCTTAGGAGTTCTGACCTTTCTTGGCTTGTTTTTTCTGTTATTTGTAGGTCTTCCTATAATCATTGGATCCTTAGCATATGTTTCTGGAATTGTTCTTCAGCAATGGACAGCGGTTTCGAAATGGGCATGGGACCCAACAGTGGTTTTTGGTGCGTGGAGCTCAGCTTGGCAGGGGATTCCCGCACCTTTAAAATTTGCGGGTTTTGCAGGTGCTGCAGGTGGCATCACCAGCCTTATGGTGCGGATGCCCGATTTCGCCCGCTTGCGAGACGCAGACTTCGCCGTGCTCTTTTCCTCGGGCTTTTTTAGGCCATTAATCGGTTTGGTCTTCGCCATTTTTGTGGTCCTTATTATCGAATCTGGCATTCTCGCTGTGACTGTAGCCCCCGATAAGAAGAACGCTTTCAACGTTATTTTGGGATTCATCGCCGGTTTCAGTGAGATATTTGCCCGGGATATTTTAACGAAGGCCGAACAAACCGTTGGCAGCTTGGCAAAGAAAAAGCAGCCTTGATTAATCGATAAATTTTTTATAAGTATGCTGAATGAAGAAGATCGGCATTTACTACCACCCGAGCTTCAGCCGCAAGAGTTACATGACCGTGGGCAACCGGCTGCGGGACTTTCCTGAGGCCCTGGATTCGCTGCTGACCAAGCCCAACGTGCGTCTCATCCAGGCGCCCCGGGTAGCCAACGATTTGGTCACCAAGGTGCACGACCCGGAGATGCTGACCATGGTGGCCATGGACGGCATGTGTTCCACGGCTTATGAGTCCGTGGGCTCGGTGGTGGCCGGCATGACGGATCTGGCCAAGGGTGAGGTTGACCGGGCGTTCTGCTTCATCGGCGCGGGCGGCCACCACGCAGGTTATCGCCAATTCTGGGGGGCCTGCTGTTTCAACGACGTGGTCATCGCCCTGACCCATACCCGGGAAAGCAGTAGATGGCGGCGCTTTGCCATTGTGGACACCGATGCTCACCACGGCGACGGCACCCGCCAGTTGGTGCGAGAGGACCCCGAGGTCTTGCACCTGTGCTTCTGCGGCACCAATTTTAAAAGCGCTGACGGCACCAAGGTCGATGTCAATGTCCATCGCCCTGACTTTCGGGAAGACCCTGATGCCCACTATATTGACCTGGTGCGGCAGAACCTGCCTTTGATCACTGCCTTCAAGCCGGACCTGCTCATCTGGTACTACGGCTTCGACACCCACCGGGACGACTACGGTTCCATAGGACTTACCGAAACGGCCTATTTCGCCATCTGCGACCTGATGCTGGCGGCCTCCGAGGAGATGGGCGTTCCGCTCCAGGTGGTCCTGGCCGGCGGCTCCATGTCCCATCTGGCCACGGCCACCATCCCCGAAATCATCCGCCGCCTGGCGGATGGGTAGTCCTCCCCTTTTAATCAAAATTAAAAGGGCCTGGACCACCAGAGGTCCTTGCCCTTTAGAACCTTATAGATAGCGTCATTATTTTTAAGACGTGCGCCCCAGAATGGCCTATTTCGATAAGGGTTCTTTGGCTGGGCCGCCTGGGGTGGGGGGCTTGATCAAAGTTCTTTTGGTTACTGAAAATCGAGCGGCCGTCCCATGAAAAGGTATACTGGGTCCAAGTGATCCAATCCAATGGCCACTGATGGTTTGTTTCTGGCCGAATGATGGTTTTAAGGGCGATAAAGACAATTTTCCAAAACCAATCACGCCTGTGGGGTCGCCACCTAAAAAATGTAGTTCATTGTCGCCATAGATAACTCCGGCAAAGTCAGCAGAGGGGACAGGGCCAGCGGGAGGGCCGCCAATTAACTGCGCGTCCATTTTTCCCAAAACCAGGTCTTGATTTTGATCAGTGATGGTTATGGTAATGTCGTAATCCATAAATTTTTGCGTTAGGGGGGTGGATCCATCAGCGCGAACCCAGCCAACCGTCGCAGTTCCCTTCCAGACGCCTTTGAGGTCAGGAATGGGCGCGGAGAGAGAGAAACTGGCCAGACAAACTACTAAAAATAAACACGAGCTGGCAAAGATTATTAATTTTTTCATGGCCATTCTCCTTTTATTAGATTGTTTCCATATTCATTACAATTATCACCTCTGTCAAGAAATTATTGGTAAGCCCTACGTTACCATGGATATTTTCGGTTGTGGGAAGAAAGGAGGGCAGAGACTCTTGTCTGGATCATTCTCCTGTGCTTTCCCATTGCTGGACGTAATATTTTAATTTATAATATATTTAAATGAGTTATGGGTGATACACCCTTGACTACAAACTCTCAAGGACTGGGACAGCTTCCCAGCCCTTTCCCCTATTTATATGCTTACCGATCGCTTAGAATCCCTGGAAAATCGTTACCAGGAACTGGAAACCGCGCTGACCGATCCCGAGGTCATCAAGAACCAGGACCTGTATCATAAGTCCCGTAAAGAACTTTCCGAACTGGCGCCGGTGATCCAGACCTTCCGGCGCTTTCAGCAGGTCGAAAAAGAACTGGCGGAGAACCAGACCCTGCTGAAGGAAGAGGCGGATGAAGAACTGAAGGCCTACGCCCGGGAGGAGATTCAGGTCCTCAAGGACCAGGCCGCCAAGTTAGAAGAAGATCTCCAGTCTCTGATGCTGCCCAAGGACCCCCTGGATGACAAGAACGTCATTTTGGAGATCCGGGCCGGCACCGGGGGTGATGAAGCGGCGCTGTTTGCTGCGGACCTCTTCCGGATGTACACCCGCCTGGCGGAGCGCAAACGCTGGAAAATGGAGATTCTGAGCCATTCGGCCACCGGGGGCGGGGGATTCAAAGAAATTATCGCCTCCATCTCCGGCGATAAAGTATACAGCCAGCTCAAATATGAGAGCGGGGTGCACCGGGTCCAGCGGGTCCCGGCCACGGAATCCCAAGGACGCATCCATACCTCCGCGGTGACGGTGGCCGTGCTCCCCGAAGCCGAAGAGGTGGACGTGCAGATCAGCCCGGAAGAACTGCGCATCGATGTCTTCCGGTCCTCCGGCCCCGGCGGCCAGAGCGTCAACACTACTGATTCTGCGGTGCGGATCACCCACCTGCCCACCGGCTTGGTGGTTTCCTGCCAGGATGAAAAGTCTCAGCACAAAAACAAAGCCAAGGGCTTGAAAGTCCTGCGCTCCCGGTTGCTGGACCTCATGCAGCATGAACAGCAGCAGCAGATCGCCCAGGAACGCAAAAGCATGGTGGGCACCGGGGACCGGAGCGAACGCATCCGCACCTATAATTTCCCCCAGGGCCGGATCACCGACCACCGCATCGGACTGACCCTCTACAAGCTGGAGGACAGGCTGGACGGGGACCTGGAGGAGCTCATCCAGGGCTTGCTCGCTTACTACCGGACCCAGGCCCTGGCGCAGGGATAAATGGCCGAACCCCAAACCGCCTGGACCATCCTGGAACTTCTTCGGTGGACCACTGAATATTTCCGCGCTAAAGGGGTCTCGGAGCCCCGGGCTTCCGCCGAAGTGCTCCTCGCCCACACCTTAGGCATTAGCCGCCTGGACCTCTATCTGCGTTACGATCAGCCCCTCAATGCGGCAGAACTGGCGCGCTTCAAGGCTCTGGTGGTCCGGCGCCGGCAGGGTGAGCCCGTGGCCTATCTCACCGGGCACCGGGAATTCTGGTCTCTTGACTTTCAGGTGACCCCGGCGGTACTGATCCCCCGCCCTGAAACCGAAACCCTGGTGGCCGCGGCCGTGGAGGTCGCGAAAGATAATGTAGGGGCGGGTTTGAAACCCGCCCCTACCGGAGAGCCAGAGCAATCACTGGAGGAAAGGGGACAGGAGCAAAAGCCTCCACGTCTTGAAACAGACACAAAGAACGAATCCTCCTGGGGTTTAGAAATCGGTGTCGGCAGCGGCGCGGTGGTCGTCGCTCTGGCTAAAGAACTGCCGGAGATTAATTGGATAGGGGTGGATATCTCGGCTGCGGCCCTGGCTGTGGCATGGGACAATGCCCGGCGCCATGGGGTGCTCGACCGGGTTCATCTGTTTAAGAGCGATCTGCTCAGTGCATTCAAGCCCCAGCCGTCATTTGACGTGCTGGTGGCTAATCTGCCCTACGTGCCCCAGCCGGAATGGGAGCAACTGCCACGAGATATTAAAGACTTTGAACCACGACAAGCCTTATTGGCGGGAAAAGACGGTTTGGACCTGATCCGGCCCTTAGTTCGGCAGGCACACCAGTATATTAAAGCAGGAGGCTGGATGCTCCTGGAGGTAGGGGATCGGCAGGCGGAAAAAGTCGAGGGGTTAATCCAACAGAGCGGCGCCTATGACCGCGTGGAGAGCATTAAGGATTTCAGTGGGATAGAGCGGGTGGTGCGGGCACGGCGCCGGGATGGAGCCGGTTAAAAAGTCATCTCTCTCAGAAGCATAAGGCTCATATCATCCAGGCCGTGCTTACCGGCACTGACATAGGGCTGACGCGGCTTGTTGTCGTAGCTTTTCCAGCTTTGGCCGTTGTCAAGCCTGACCCGGTCTATCTTGCCGCTACTGTCTTTGGACTCCATCATGACGCCAGAGCAGCCTGACGATACCACCATTGCCGCTACCAGCCAAGGCAGGCACCGTTTTCTTATCCAGCCCTTCAAGTCCATGCCCTCGGGAACTATAGAATAATTCTTCATATCTGTCTTGAAAAGTTCAGAGTTCAAGGTTCAAAGTTCAAGGTTGAGTGGCGGGCGGGGACGCCCGCCCTACCGGGTTTTTCATGGTTTTGAGAGAGCGGCAAGCTCATGAGCGACTGTAAGAAAGGTATCACAATTTCACAAGAAAGTCGACTGTCTTATAACTTTCCTCGTCTCATCTGCCCCACAATCATTCTTGATAGCGTAGACTTACAGCCTCGTTCCGAAGTGCAATTTGGGAACTGAGGGAAAGAACTGGAGAAGATAAAGTTCGGAATTGTTTTAAGCGCTTGCGTTAGAGTTCATTCTTTAGTCAGTAATTGCGCCAACTTATCGAAAGACTGGCTCCAGCCTTGCTCCATATCGGAGCGGTCTTTTTCATTGATACCGGCGGTTCCGGAATGCTTCAGGGTGAGCTTGGTTTTTCCTGCCTGTTCTTCGAGCCTTACGCTTATCTGCATCTCCATCGGAAAATCCGCACTCAATCCGTAGTGGGTTGCCGGAACCACGTTGCCCTCTTTGTCCGCGAAGGAATCGGTCATGACAAGTCGCTCCGGCTCCATGATTTCGCGGTAGATACCGGTGCTCCAATAGTCCTTGTCCTCTGGCGAACGCATGCAGTTCAGGTACTTCCCGCCCACTTTGAGATCGAACTTCGCAACAGGAGACGTGAAGCCTTGCGGTCCCCACCACTTCCTGAACATCTCGGGATCTGTCCATGTCTTCCACACGCGTTCCCGGGGCGCATCAAACACGCGAATGATGATTAGGTCATTTTTGCTTTTATCCATAGAGGCACCTCCCCATCAAGGAATTACAAAAGATCTTGTAAAAATATAAGGAGGGCGACCCAGTCTGTCAAATATTGGGAACTTGAATAATCTTCCCAATTCTACCTAACTCGGAATTTAGTAGGGGACAAATTTCTGTAGCCTTAGAACAAAAAAGGGCACGGCTCGCCCGTACCCTAAAAAAGAAATTACTTCCGGCAATGACTACAAATCTTTAGGGCTGCTGATACGCCCGGTTACCGCAGAGGCCGCGGCTACCGCCGGACTGGCCAGGTAGACCTTGGATTTGGTATGGCCCATGCGGCCCACAAAATTGCGGTTGGTGGTGGCAACGGCGGTTTCGCCCGGGGCCAGGATGCCCATATGCCCGCCCAGGCAAGGCCCGCAGGTCGGCGGGCTGATCACCGCGCCGGCGTCCATGAAAATAGCCATCAGCCCTTCGTCCATGGCCTGGCGCCACACTAAGGGCGTGGCGGGAATAACGATAAGGCGCACGCCTTTGGCTGTTTTGTGGCCTTTGATGATCTGGGCGGCCAGCCTAAGATCCTCGATCCGGCCGTTGGTGCAGGAGCCGATCACCGCTTGGTCGATGCTGACCTCTCCCACCTGGGAAACCGGTACGACGTTGCCGGGCGACGACGGACAGGCCACCTGGGGTTCGAGGTTGCTGACCTCGTAGGTTTTTTCAAAGAGGTACGCGGCCCCGGCGTCGCTCTCATACAGGCTATACGGCCTTAAGGTGCGCCCCTTGACATATTCCAGGGTAATTTCATCCGGAGCGATGATGCCGTTTTTGGCTCCGGCTTCCACCGCCATGTTGGCCATGGAGAAGCGGTCCGCCATGGGAAGGGCCTGGATGGCCGGACCGGTGAACTCCATGGCCATATACCGGGCGCCGTCCACCCCGATATCGCCGATGGTGTGGAGGATCAGGTCCTTGCCGGTTATCCACTCGGGCAGTTTGCCGTTATACACGAAGCGGATACTGTCGGGCACCCGGAACCAGCACTCTCCCTTGACCATAACTGCGGCCAGATCGGTTGAGCCCACCCCGGTGGCAAAGGCCCCCAGGGCGCCATAGGTACAGGTGTGGCTGTCCGCGCCGATGATGACGTCGCCGGGGCCAACAATGCCTTTTTCCGGCAGCAGGGCGTGCTCGACCCCCATCTCGCCGCCGTCGTAAAAATGCGTCAGGTTCTGTTCCTTGGCGAAATTGCGTAATTGCTGGCACTGGATGGCGGAAGGGATGTCTTTGTTGGGCGCAAAGTGGTCGCAGACCAGCACCACCCGGTCCCGATCAAAGACCTGTTTGGCCCCCACTTTATGAAAATCTTTGATAGCCAGAGGCGCGGTTATGTCGTTGCCCAGGGCGATGTCCACTTTGGCCATGATGAGTTCGCCGGGTTCCACGTAATCTTTGCCGCAGTGCGCCGCGAGGATTTTTTGGGTAATGGTTTGAGGTTTAGGCATTACAGTCTCCATATAAATTATAGTATGGCGATGTAGGGGCGGGTTTTAAACCCGCCCCTACGGTATGTTACAGTTCATAGGGCGTGCCGTGCACGCCGAAAAATGGCGGGCATGGCCCGCCCTATAGCTGGCATTTTACAGTTCTTCGGGTTTGGGGCCTTTCTTCGCCGGGCCGCCCTCCTTGAGGAAGTTGAGGCGGTTGAGCCCGTTGATAAAGGCTCGGGCGCTGGCAGTGACCACGTCGGGGTCTACCCCCTGGCCGGTCACCACGTGGCCGGACTCCTCCAGGCGCACCGACACCTCGCCCTGGGCGTCGGTGCCGCCGGTGATGGAACTCACCGCAAACTTCAGGAGCGTGCACTTGGACCCGGCCAGGTGGGTGATGGCCTTGTAGGTGGCGTCGATGGGGCCGTCGCCGAACACCGAATAGGGGCCGACGAGTTGGCCGCCGATCTCCATTTTGACATTGGCCGAGGGCTTGGCCATGGTCCCGGTGACCACCACGAGTTCAACTAGCTTGAAGTGTTCCGGCACCGACTTATAGATAACCTCGGTCTCAACCAGGCTGACCAGATCTTCGTCGAACACGGTCTTTTTGCGGTCTGCCAGGCTCTTAAAGCGGGCAAAGGCCCGGTTCAGTTCCTCATCGTTTACGTAGAAGCCCATCTCCCGGAGCTTGTTTTTGAAGGCGTGGCGGCCCGAGAGTTTCCCCAGAGGCAGCGTGCTCTTCTTGATGCCCACGGTGGAAGGGGTCATGATTTCAAAGGTGCTGGAGTCCTTAAGCACACCGTCCTGGTGAATCCCGGACTCATGGGCAAAGGCGTTGGCCCCCACGATGGCTTTATTGGGCTGCACTGGCACGCCTGAAAGCTTGCTGGTCAGGCGGCTGGTGGGATAGATGTACTGAGTGACAATGTCCGTGTAAAAGTTAAACAGATCCCGGCGAGTGGTCAGGCCCATCACCACTTCCTCCAGGGAGGCGTTGCCCGCCCGTTCCCCCAGACCGTTGATGGTCACCTCGGCCTGGCGCACCCCGTTACTGATGGCGGCCAGGGTGTTGGCTACGGCCAGCCCCAGGTCATTGTGGCAGTGCACCGAAAGGATGGCCTTGTGCATGTTGGGGATGTGCTCCATCAGGTACTTGATCTTGAAGCCGAACTCCTCGGGGATGGCGTAGCCCACTGTATCCGGGAAATTGAGGGTGGTGGCGCCCGCGTTGATGACCGCGGTGAAGACCTGGACGACATAATCAAGGTCGCTCCGGGAGGCGTCCATGGCCGAAAATTCCACGTTGGAGGTATAGCGGCAGGCATGCTTCACCGCGGCCACCGCCATCTCCAGCACCTCTTCCCGGGATTTGCGCATCTGGTGTTTCAGGTGGATATCGGAGGTGGAGACAAAGGTGTGAATCCGAGGATTGGTGGCCTCTTTCACCGCCTCCCAGCAGGCGTCGATGTCTTTCTCAAAAGCCCGGGCCAGGCCGGCGATCTGGGGGCCCCGGATTTCCCGGGCCACGGCTCGCACCGCCTCGAAATCCCCTGGCGAAGAAATGGGGAAGCCGGCCTCGATGACATCCACATTGAGGAGTTCCAGATGCCGGGCGATCTGCAGTTTTTCGTCCACGTTGAGATTAGCCCCGGGGGTCTGTTCCCCGTCCCTCAGGGTAGTATCGAAGATAAAAATTTTGTGTGCCATATTTAAACCTTTTCAGTTGATAGGTTCACGTTGCGCAGGTTGGCGGCGCTCCATTAACCGGCTGGCAATCAGCCGACTCATAGAGATTCCCGCCAGTTCATGAGCCGCGGCGGTCCAATGACCTTCTTCATAGTAGAGGTTCTCGATAGTTTGGCCCGAGAGGGCCAACAAGGGGGTCAAGGACCACAGCGTAATACCGTTATCTGCCGCAATACGCACACACGCCTGCTCATCGGCGGATATTGTCCGACTCTTTTTATAGTCACGCACTTCCTGGGACACGGGAATATAAAACATTATCAACGCACCACCGGCACTTTTTACTGCGGTGTTCAAGTGTTCAACGTAGAGGTTGGTTAAGCCTTTATTAGTCCGGTTGGCATAACCCTCAGCTCCTCGGTTATAGGATACCACCAATCCTGGCGTTGCCTCAGGGCCGGTTTTAGCGGCCCGGTTCACCAGCAGGTCAACCCCCGTCTGTTTAATCAGGTTGGCCGCCTGGGACCAGGAAATCAGCCAGTTGTAACCGGGCAGATCCAGGAGAACTTTTTTCAGGGCGCCCTGGTTGCAGTTCAACTCTTTGGCATGAAGGTCGCCGCGTTTGTCGATATTATAATACTCAGCCCGTTCATTGTCCTGAAAATCATTGCAAAAAAAGCACAGCACGGTAAGGTCAGGGTGAAATTTGCGCCCCACCGTGTCAAATACCTTCACTTCATAATCGGTGCCTTTGCCGGGGCAACCGGCGTTCATAACTTCTACGGACAGACGGTCAGCGGTGAGAATCTTTTCCACTTGGGCGGCAAAGGTTTTCTCGTCGTTGACGCCAAGGCCGTAAGTGAACGAATCTCCCAGAAAAAGCACCCGGTATGTAGTCTGCTTGTCTTCCCGGAATTCCCGGGGTCCGCGCCAGCCCAGGGAGTTGTTGCTATAGGTAAAGTCAAAAACTCCGGGGGAATGTCGCACCCCATGTTGGCCGGGAACAGGAATCTCGCCCAGTTCAGAGTCACAGGCAAAGCGCACCGGCCCCACCTCCTGGGGACGGAACAGCCGCACGGCGCCTTCCGCCATGGCAAAGGCCACCAGAAAACCGAGGAAGACGCATATGATTTTAAAGAGAAGTGACTTCACTGCCGCTCGGTAATCTCTTTATACTCATTGCCAAAAGTTTTTTCTTATTAACCCCTCACCCTACCCTCTCCCACAAGGGGGGAGGAGAATTAGAGGAAAAAACTTTTGGCAAACGCTATAAATATTGAAATGAAGGGATGAACCAGGGTCGTTTGCCCCGGTGCCATCCTCAAAAAACTGCAAGACAAGGTTGCAAAGCTGATGTCGGGACTGCTTCGGGGAGGTGCGGCTAAGCAGCAATCAGGCCTGCTTCCTGGCCTCGCCTCCCCCACTAAGGTCCAATCCCGATTTATTCTGGGTCGGGGGTTCGCTCTCGCCCTTTTCCAACAAGGCCCGCCGGCGATAATACATAATGGTGCTGATAGGCCCGGAGGCCACATAAGCCGCCATGAGCAAAAATCCCATGATCGTGGGTGCGGTGGCCACCACTACAAAGACGAGCACTACAGCCACCAAAGAATGGAAGGGATGCCGCTGGAAGAGGTCCATCTTCTTGAAACTTACATACTTGACATTGCTCACCATCAGAAACGATAGCAGGTAAATCATCGCCAAGGTGTAGACGTGGCGCTCCGGGGCCCATTCGCCGATCTCGTAGTAAAAGATAATAGCCGTGGCGATCATGGTGGCCGCGGCCGGAATAGGCAGGCCGTTGAAATAGCGGGGGTCATGAGAACCCTGCTGAACGTTGAAGCGGGCCAGTCTTAAGGCCCCGCAGACCACAAAGAGGAACGTGGCCACCCAGCCGAATTGATGGTAGGGTTTCAGGGCCCAGAGGTAGACCAGGAGGCCGGGGGCCACCCCAAAGGCCACCAGGTCCGCCAGAGAATCGTATTGCACCCCGAAGTCGGAAGTGCTTTGGGTCATCCGGGCAACGCGGCCGTCGAGACCGTCTAAGACCAGGGAGACCAGGATGGCGATGGCGGCCGAATGGAACCGGCCGTCTATGGCGGCGATAATGGCGTAAAACCCGGCGAACAGGCTGGCAGTGGTGATCAGGTTGGGAAGCAGGTAAACGCCCCGAAAGCGCCGTTTGTCCTTCTTTTTACGTCTCCGGCGAAAACTCATGCCCACCTCCCGATGATGCTGCTCCCGGCTTTCACCCGGTCTCCTACCTTTACCTGGATGGAGCTATCCGGCGGCAGGTAGACATCCACCCGGGAGCCGAAACAAATCATACCGAAACGCTCACCCCGGGCCAACTGCTGCCCGGGTTTGATAAAAGGGATAATCCGCCGGGCCAACAGACCAGCGATCTGGACCACCAGAACCCTCTGGCCGTATTTGCTCTCCAGGACCACGGCCTGCTGTTCATTACGCAGACCCGCGTCCGGGCGCGACGCCGCCTTATATTCCCCCGGCCGGTGCTGCATCTTGGTGACCAGGCCCGTTACCGGAGCGCGGTTAACGTGCACGTCAAAGACGTTCATGAAGATAGCCACATGCCGGGCCGTACTCTCCAGGAACTCTTTTTCCTGAACCTCATCCACCAAAACCACGCGGCCGTCCGCAGGGGAAATGATCGCCTCGGGGTCCGACGGGATATCCCGTTCCGGGTCCCGGAAAAAATAGGCAAAAAAACCAGTGGCCAAAAGCCCCAAGACCGTGATCCAGGCCCAGTGACCGATCATCCCCAGGAAGATCAGCACCACGCCGGCCAGAATCAAAGGATACCCTTGGGGCGCAATCGGGCTGCGTTTCGTATCAGAGGCTGGTGGCATACTTACCGGCCATCCTGCCTGGACAACGCTAAGGTTTGGGGAAAAAGGCGAAAAGGCGAAAAGGCGAAAAGGTTAAAAGCAAAAGGCCCTTTCCCCGGTTCCCATCCCGCTGTTGAATCTGCTTTGATCCAAAGCTTCGTTGCGCGAAGCTCTGCTTTTATTATATAAAAAATTTCCATTTAATTACAGCACGTTTCCCAGCTCAGTGTTTTTCCCTTTTCGCCTTTTTCCCTCTTCGCCTTTTCGCCCCTTATTTCTTCAGCCAGCCCATCATGGAGCGCAGTTTCTTGCCCACTTCCTCGATGGGGTGCTCGGCCTCCTGGCGCCGAAGCGCGTTGAAGACCGGGCGCCGGGCCTGGTTTTCCAGGATCCACTCCTTGGCGAACTCGCCGGTTTGCACCTCATAGAGGATTTGGCGCATCTCGTCCCGGGTCTCCTCGGTGATGATGCGCGGCCCCCGGGTGTAGTCGCCGTATTCCGCAGTGTCGGACACGGAATAGCGCATGTATTCCAGGCCGCCCTGATAGAACAGGTCCACGATGAGTTTCAGTTCATGGAAACACTCGAAGTAAGCGATCTCCGGGGCGTAGCCCGCCTCCACCAGGGTGTCGAAGCCGGCCTTGACCAGTTCGGAGACTCCGCCGCAGAGCACGGCCTGCTCTCCAAAAAGGTCGGTTTCGGTCTCTTCGGCAAAGGAGGTTTCGAGCACGCCGGCCCGAGTAGCGCCGATGCCCTTGGCATAAGCCAGGGCCGTGGCCAGCGCTTTCCCTGACGCGTCCTGCTCCACCGCCACCAGGCAGGGAACGCCGGCGCCTTTCTCGTATTCGGCCCTCACCAGGTGGCCGGGACCCTTGGGGGCTACCATGATCACGTCAACCTTGGGGTCCGGCACAATCTGGCCGTAATGAATGTTGAAGCCATGGGAAAAAAGCAGGGTCTTGCCCGGTCCCATATGGGGTTTCAGATCGTTTTCGTACAGCGCGGCCTGGACGTGGTCCTGGGTCAGGATCTGCACCACCTGGGCGGCAGCCGCGGCGTCCGACGCGGACACCGGCTTGAAGCCGTATTTTTCCGCCAACTCATAGTTGGGAGTTCCCGGCACTTCGGAGACCAGCACGTCCACGCCGCTATCCCTCAAATTGAGAGCCTGGGCGTGGCCCTGGGAGCCGAAACCGATGATGGCCACCTTCTTGCCTTTAAGAATCCCTAAATCCGCATCTGCATCGTAATACATCTTCATGGTTATCTGCATCTCCTTAAAGAGCTTGGGTACTTTAGACTTTTTATCAATCCTGGTAGGCGGTGCCCACCATGGGTTCTTGATAAGCTGACTGCTGACCGCTGAAAGCTGACAGCTTTTTACTCTTTCTTGCTGCGCTGAATGGCCAGGGTGCCGCTGCGCACCACTTCCTGAATGCCGTGCAGTTTTAAGAGGCCCAGCACCGCTTCGATCTTTTCGTGGTTCCCAGTGATCTCCAGGGTATAGGTAGTGGCGCTGACGTCCACCACCCGGCAGCGGAAGATATCGGCGATCCGCAAGACCTCGGCCCGGGATTTATCTTCGGCCTTGATCCTGACCAGGGCCATTTCCCGCTCCACATGCGGCATTTCGCTCAAGTCCGTCACCTTGATGACATTGATGAGCTTGTGAAGCTGCTTGATGATTTGCTCGATGATCTGCGGCTCACCGACAGACACCAAAGTGATCCGGGAGACATCCGGTTCCATGGTTTCGGCCACGCACAGACTTTCGATATTATAGCCCCGGCCGGAAAACAGACCGGTCACCCGGGAGAGCACCCCAGGAGTATTGTCCACCTCGACTGCAATGGTATGACGCGGTTCCATCTCCCCCCCTCCTTAAGCCAGTAACATCTCGTGCATGGCCTTGCCTGCCGGCACCATGGGCATGACGCATTCTTCGGGTTCCACTCTGAAGTCCATGATCACCGGCCGCGGAGTATTGAGGGCCTCTTGGATCACCGGCACCACTTCCTCGGGTTTGGTGGCCCTTAAGCCTACGGCGCCGTACGCCTCGGCCAGCTTGACAAAATCGGGGGCCGTCATGGGGGTGGAGCTGTAACGCCGGTCGTAAAAAAGTTGCTGCCACTGGCGCACCATGCCCAAGAAGGTGTTGTTCAAGATGGCGATCTTCACGGGCAGTTTGTTGTCCACCACCGTAATCAGTTCCTGGATGTTCATCTGGATGCTGCCATCGCCGGCGATATCGATGACCGTGGCGCCGGGCCGGGCCACCTGCACGCCCATGGCCGCGGGGAAGCCATAGCCCATGACCCCCAGACCGCCGGAGGTCATCAGTTGCCGGGGGCGCTTGAACTTATAGAACTGGGCGGCCCACATCTGGTTTTGGCCCACCTCGGTGGTGATGTAGGCCTCGCCTTTGGTCAATTCATAGAGCTTTTCCACTACGTATTGCGGTTTAATGACCGTATCGCTCCAAACATAAGTCAGAGGATGCTCCTCTTCCCAGGAATTTACGGTATTCAGCCAGGACCGGCGCTGTTCTTGCCAATTCTGGGCCGTCTTGGTCGCCAACAGGTCATTGAGCTGCTTCAGCGTATCATTGCAGTCGCCCACGATGGGGACATCCACCGCCACGTTCTTACTGATGGAACTGGGGTCGATGTCGATGTGCACGATCTTAGCATGAGGCGCAAACTCCGCCAGCTTGCCGGTGACCCGGTCGTCAAAACGGGCTCCCACCGCAATAAGGACATCGGCCTCAGACACCGCCATATTGGCGCAATAGGTGCCGTGCATGCCCAGCATGCCCATCCACAAGGGATTATCTCCCGGGAAGCCGCCCAGGCCCATGAGGGTGCTGGTCACCGGGATCTGCAGGGTCTCGGCGAACTTCAGCAGTTCGCCCGAGGAATTGGACAGAATGATGCCGCCCCCGGTGTACAGCACCGGCTTTTTGGCGGCCAAGATCATATCCAAAGCCCGTTTGACCTGCCGGGGATTGGCATGGTAGGTCGGGTTGTAACTCTTGATTTTGATTTCGTCCGGATACTTGGGGACCGTACTGGCCTGGATGACGTCTTTGGGCAGGTCAACCAACACCGGCCCCGGCCGCCCGGAGCGGGCGATATGAAAGGCCTCGAGGATGGTGTAGGCCAGGTCTTTGACGTCCTTCACCAGGTAATTGTGCTTGGTGCAGGGCCGGGTGATGCCAACGATATCAACTTCCTGAAAGGCATCGTTGCCGATCAGGGCGGTGGGCACCTGGCCGGTTAACACCACGATGGGAATGGAGTCCATGTAGGCCGAAGCAATGCCGGTTACGGTGTTGGTGGCGCCGGGGCCTGAGGTGACCAGAGCCACCCCCACTTGCGAGGAGGCCCGGGCATAGCCGTCCGCGGCGTGGGCCGCAGCCTGTTCGTGGCGCACCAGGATATGCTGGATATCCGGATGCCGGGTCAGTTCATCGTAAATATCGAGAACCACGCCGCCGGGATAACCGAAGATGTGCTTCACTCCTTCCCGCTTCAAACATTCCAGCAGTATCTGGGCCCCATTCCGCTTCATTGCACACATTCCTTCTGGCGATGCTGCGCCAGGATCTGCTCGATCCGGTCGCGACCGGCCAGCTTCAATTTCTGCAACCGTTTGCGTTCGATGGTTTCCGCGGCCGTCAGGTATGGCCGGCGGTTGAATTCTTCCAAGAGTTTCTCATAATCCCGGTGTTCATCTACATACTTTTTCAACTCCGGGTCCCGATCCATCAAATGCTCAATGAGTTCCTGGTCGCTTCTCTCCATGCTCTGCCCCCGACCATTCTATAGATTATTAAAGATCAAATATTAAAATAGTGTTAGATATTTGTCAATCATTGGCAGAATAAGAACTTAGCTCAAGTACAATGATTATTTGTCATGCCTAAGTCAGGTCTCCCTCGGAAAAAATCCATCTCGCATTCAGAGCCCCTAACCCAGGCCCAGCCATCCCTACCGCACCTGACAAAAAAAAACAGGACCGCAAGCGGCCCTGCCTGACAGTTTCGGTAGTGGGGGTCACGGGTTATGACCGCAACGTCCTCCTTGGCCCCACCAGCCCCAGACCCAACAGGCCGGCCGCGACGCCTAACAATACGGTGCCGTCGGATACTCGAATGCCAGCAAGGGTGGTTATAGGCCGGGCAGGATTTTTCATAGAAATAATTATATCTCAAACCGAAGCTAATAATCAAGTTTTAAACGCGGTCCCCTAAAATACTGCCGCCGCGCCTGGGTTTTTAAGCAGCCTGATAAAATGATCGCTACTAACCAACCAAGCGTCTTGCAAATAGCTCCGTGCCTGTCATTCTGAGGGAGCGAAGCAACCGAAGAATCTCATAACTACGGGAAGTTACGAGATCCTTCGCTTCGCTCAGGATGACAAAAAGGCTTTTCGCAAGAAACTCAATTGTGATTGCCCAAAACAAGAGGGCCATGTCTCACGACACGGCCCTCTTGCCGATACAAGCCAGGTGGGACTGCAACCCCCACATCGCGCCCCTTCTTTCGCATTGCTTTTGGGGGGCCGGCGGCAGATTTTCCGGTCCTCAGGCTTCTGACTATAAGTTAATCATCACTTAAACTATTTCAAGAGGGAAATTAACTTTTTTTTAACCGCCCCCTATTTTGTGACTCAAGCGCTTTTGGGGGCCGAGGACGACTGGACCTCTGGGATGGCCATTGGAAATGGAGTGCCTCGCTTGATTTCGCCCTTGATCCAGCAGTGTTCCTTTCCCATCTGCGCAGTGAGTTCCTGTCCCCGAACCAGCATCTCCCAGACCCGCCGCCGGAAGGAACTGGCCGGGGGACCTTCCTCGGCCAGCAATTTTTTGAAGTAAGGATAGCTCAGAATCTGACTGAAGAGATGACAAGCCTTGTTGAACAGGTCGGGGTAAAAGTAAGGCAAATCATGTTGGTTTTCCTCCAGAAAGGCTACGGCCTGCGTCAGGCGCCGGTTGGGGCCCATCCCCTTCTGGAGCTTCCCGGGCTGGGCCAGCTTTTCCAGGGGCTGGAGTTGCTGTACCTGGCTCAAGTAGGCCAGGTGATGGACCACTTCCCGGTGCAACTCCCGGTGCTTGCTGAACGCTTCCCGATGGTCCCGCTGGGAGAGATAGCTGTTGAGCAATTTTTTCACATCCTCGAAGGTTTCCTTGCCATAAGCCCCAAGACGCCGCTGGTTCTTGTTGAGCCAGGCCGACAGGAACTTGAGGCGCTCCTCATGGGTCTTGGTTGAGGTAAGGAGGTCACTGCGCCGGTAGGTAATGGAACCGATATGCTCACCCCGGACGATATCGGTGAGTTCCTTCAAGGTCCGCTTGGTGTCCTTTAAGATATTGAGATTGAAGTCCCGGCCGCCGTGGAAAGGATGGATGATTTCCTGGCGCAGGATGGACATGGCCCGGTCTTCCAGGATATTGAAACGGTTGTACTTGTGCTGCTGGTAAGTCACCTTCAGGATCACCACCCGCCGCTTGGGGTCTACGTAAAAGCCCCCCTCCTTAAGATGTGGTTGGGCCTCCGCTAGCGTGGGTGAGAGTGCGATGAGCGCCACCTTTTCCACCAATGGATAGCGCTTCTGCTCAAATCCCGAGAGGCTGGTGATGGTCCGGTCCGAGGCGCCCAGCACCTTGATGAGGTATTGCTGCTTGAGGTGGCTCAACCGCCGGGCGAACAGCGCCGCCGAAGTGCGGCGCTCCGAGGCGATGGGGAAGCCATACAATTCCATGAGAAATTGATAGACGAATTCCCGTTCCCGCTCGTAGATTAAGTTATCCAGCTTTTTGAATTTCCCCAACGTGCGCCCCAGGGCCTTGAGTTCAGTGTCCAAATCCGATGGAAAGGAGGCGTAAACGCCCATGAGGCGAAAATCGCCCGCATCATCCCGGGCAATGACGTGGGCCCGGTCCATGTGAAAGAGAAACCGCAGCAGTTCCTCATAGTTCGCCAGATCGGTGATATCCCGGGAACCGAGCAACTGCCTGAAAACGGGCCTGAAGTCCCGGTCAAGGTGGGGAGCGATCTTGTCCAGGTCTTCCCGGGCAGAGCGCCGCTTGCCTTCTTCAGGGGTATGGAGCAGATCGAACTGGAAGATTTCTTCCTGATAGGACAGGGGGCGGTTGAAGGCCACCATGCTAAAACTGGGCAGATGCTTATATTCCGAGAAATTCTTTTCAAAGGAAGGCAGGAGTTCCCGGGGCTCGATCAAGGGGTAGGTGGCGTGGTAAGGGGCCAGCAACCCCTCGCGGATATGAGTGTATTCCAGAAAATCCTTGAGAAGTGTGCGATCCCGGATGGCGATAGGCTCTTGCTGGAATGCGGCCAGAGGTAGGCCGTCCAGCTTCACCTCGCCAAAGAATTTCCGGGGATTTACCATATTAACCCGCCATAATTTTGATATGCACCTTACGGGTCCGGGGCCCGTCGAATTCGCAGAGATAGATCCCTTGCCAGGTGCCCAGGAGCAAGCTCCCCTGGCTCACCAGGATCGTGAGGTCGGGACCCATGAGGGACGCCTTGATGTGGGCCGGGGAGTTGCCTTCGCCATGGCGATAAGCCTCCCGGTCGCTGATGACTTTATTCAGCACCATGAGGATGTCGGTCTGGACGCTGGGATCGGCGTTTTCGTTGATGGTCAAACCCGCCGTGGTATGGGCCACAAAGACGTGGCAGACGCCTTCCGTAACGCCGCTTTTGCGCACCAGTTCCTGAATCCTGCCGGTGATATCCACCATTTCGATGCGGCTGCCCGTCCGCACGCTCAAGGTCTGGATCATGTTTACCTCCGGATGAGCAGGGAGGAATCGGGCGGCGCCACCAGGGGTGAGCCCGTCGCGGGTTCCCGGGCCTGCCGGGCTTGCCAGGCCAGAAGCGCGGCGTACTGCACCAGGCCCTTCAGAAACTGGTTTTCTCCGGCCAGGGCGCCCCGTTCCGGGTCGGCCAGATCGGCCGCCGCGGCCCGAGCGGTCCGGGAGTCTTCGTCTCTCCCCAAAAGATGCAGGTAATAGGCCATGGTCTTCAGACGCCGGCCCCAATCGGCCCGGGTCTCAGGGGGGTACAGGGCCTGGATGGCTTCCTCCAACACCGCATCGCTGCGCACTTGCTTTTGTTGATCCGACAACACCAACGGGCTGTCCTGGACCTCCTGGAGCTTGGTCAGCCAGGGAGTGATCTCTTCCGGCCCCGGCAGCCAGGAGTTAAATAGCGGGTCCAGGGCCAGCTTCCGGCTCTCGTCCAAGAGCCGGGTCCGCTCTCCGGGATTGACGGACGGCAACGCCGACTCCAGGTCCGGGGCAGTCTCCGGGCGACCCCAGTGCTGAAAAATCTTCTCCCGCAAGGCGCCGTATTGAGAAGCCCCGGGGGAGTCGGGGTGAGCCGTGAAGGCCGCTTCCAGCATCGAGACCGCATACGCCGGGGGTGGGGAAAATACCTCCTCTAACCCCTGCTCTCGGAAGTGGTCCCAAAATTCCGCTTCCTGCTTGCGTTTGAGGTTCAGGAGCACGCATTCCCCAAAGCCTTCCCGGTCGTTGATGAGTGAGACCAGGAAGTTGCCGCGCAAAACCTCCGGAGGACCTTCCAGAATGATGTAGCTTTCGCCGTTGCCGAAGATGGGGGTCACAAAAGCCGTCGCGGTTCCGGGCCGCGGCACTCCAACGCTTACCTCTTCTTTGGGGAGGAGGTCATGAGGGACTGCCACTCCCTTAGTCTTGAGCAGGTGGAGGGTCTTTTTCAGGGCCTTGCGCCGGAGCTTGTCTGTGGCCCCGCCAAAGAGCGCCACCAACAAGGCCGGAATGGCCGGATGCGGCAAAGCCCCCAACGCCGCCATCAGTCGGACATCCCACTCAGGGTCTTGGGGATCAGGGGTGAGCAGCTTTTGCAGCGCGGCCAGGTCGGCTCCGGATTCCAGGGCCGCATTGATCTCGGCCACCTGGTTGGCCAGCCGCGCCTCTGCCTCCGCCGCGAGCGGGACTGCGCCCCCGGGTTGATTCTTGGCCTTTTTCATGCGTTCCATCAAGGCCTTTCCGGCGGGCCTGATTCGATGGCAACTTCGTCTGCGCGCCCCATCTCACTCAGGTAGACGTTGACCCGTTGCCCCGGAGGTAACTCCAGGACCCGCCCGACGTAGTCCGGCTGAATAGGCAACTCCCGGCCGCCCCGGTCCACCAGCACCGCCAACTCGATACGCCTGGGCCGCCCGTAGTCGATGAGCGCGTCCAGGGCGGCCCGGATGGTGCGTCCGGTGAACAGTACATCGTCCACCAGCACCACTTCCTGGGCATCAATGGAGCCCGGCAGTTCCGTCTTGCCCACCAGGGGCTTGTGGCTGAGCTGGGTCCAATCGTCCCGGTAGAGGGTGATATCCAGCACCCCCACCCGCACGGGAAGGGAGGTCCGCCTGGTAATGATGGCGGCCAGGCGCTGGGCCAAAAAGGCCCCACCGGTCCTGATCCCCACCAGTACCAAGGCGTCCTGGTCCTGATGCTTCGCCATAATCTCATCAGTAAGGCGCTCCAGGGTCTTGTTCAGTTCCCGGGCAGGCATGGCCGAGGTCTTGGTCTTTGTCATGGAATTATCGCTTTCCCCTTGTTCCGAACCCGGCAGGGCGGGCGTCCTCGCCCGCCACCAGCCTTGATAAATGGTGCGCGGTGCGCACTCCAGAGGAGGACTTGTTTCAAACTTGCAGCATCGCCGTCGCCGGTGCCGTATTTTCCCTAACGATGGCAATTGGTTAAATTTTTACCATGATTTCTTCAAGAAGACAAGGTAAGTCGGCCATGGTGTGATGGCTTATTGGCGACAAAGCCGATCAGAGCTATAATGAACCCAACGGTAATTAATTAATCTTAATGGCGGACTCAATCTCTGCACGAACTCAATCCCAACCACGTCATGACCCTGGCAGAAGCTCGGGAGCTCCTGGAGCTTGAGCCCAAGGCCACCAAAAGGGAGATCAAAACGGCCTACCGCCGGGCAGCCCGCCTCTGGCATCCGGACCGCGCCCCCATTGGTGAGGAAGCCCTATACCGCACCCGGATGCAGCAGATTAACGCAGCCTACCAGCGGATTGTCCAATTCATCGAGGCGTATCGTTACGACCTGGTTGAAAGCGCCGGTCCTGAAGATCTCCAGAAATGGTGGGCCGATCGTTTTTACACCGGGGTGTGGGGGCCACCCCCCCCGAAAGATCAAGACGGCGGCAACAATTGATGTCAATCCGGGCATTTCTGGTTTTGGTCATCTGCTTCCATGTAGTCCTGGCGCCGGTGCGGGCTCCGGCCGCCCCTCTGCCCAACACCCGGGAAGATTTGGTCTACCAGGTAAGCCTGGGCCCCTGGGATGATGTGGCCAAGGTTCATCTGGTCTTAAAGGAACTGGAACCGGGACATTACCTGGCCGAGTTTTCCGGCGCGGCCCAGGGCATGTGGCGGCTGCTCAGCCGCTATTTGCCCGAACGCTACCAATCGGAGATGATCTACCGGGAGGGGCGTCTTAAACCCCTGGTTTATCGCGAAGAATTTATGGACAAGGGGCAGCGCTGGGTAAAAGAGTACCGCTTTGACTACGAGCGCCGGCTTCTGACTCTCCGGCGCCAGATCGACGGCGGCGCCTGGGTTAAGAAATGGGAAGTTCCCCTGACCGAACCGGTGTATGACTTGTTGTCCCTGTTTTATAATGTCCGGATTGGGGCCTTCGGGACGCTCAAGGGCGGTGAAAACGTCCGGGTTGCGGTATTGCCCAACCCCAAACCTCAAGAACTCGTCTTTCGCATAGGCGAGAAGACCGAGCCAGGCCTTAAGGTGATGTTAAACTATCGCCCGCAGGACTCCCCTACCGAAGATCACTATTTCATCTTCCTCAATCCGCAGGGAGTGCCCACCCTGGCCTGGACCGAGGTCACCTTCTTCGGCAAGCTGGCGGGGCGCTTGCTGAACCCCGGCGAGATCAAGAAGGAATTGCTGCCGGCCATGGCGCGGCATAATTAATATGACAGGTCGTAAAAAGCGTGGCTGGTAATTTACCACCTCAGGGGCGGTACCTCTCCTTATTTGGCCGCGTTCAGAGATGGCGATGCGCCCTCCCCTGCCTGGTCCTCCTCTTTCTGATCCATTTTGTGCTGCCGGACGGCGCGGTCTTGGCTGCCCCGGCCTTACTTGAGGATTTGCGCTACCAGATAGCGGTTTTGGTCTGGCCGGATGCCGCCCAGGTCCGGGTTACCTTAACGAACCAGGGGCAGGGCCGCCTGGTGGCGGAAGTGTTGGGAGAGACCAGGGGCTTCATCAAGGTCATGAGCGGCAACCACAAGGAACGTCTCCAAACCGAGATGGTCTGGCGGAAGGGGCGTCTGGTGCCGCTGGTTTACCGGGAAGAATCCTGGCGCCACGGGAAACGCGCCTTCAAGGAGTATCGCTTCAATTATCCTCGAGCCCGGTTAGCCTTGTGGGAGTGGCATCAAGGCAAAGGTCTCTTAAAGAAATGGGAGACCGATTTGCCTGAGCAGGTCTATGACCCCCTGAGCGCGTTCTACAATTGCCGATTGAAGATTTTAGGCCCAACCCGAGAAGGCGAAACCAGCACTATCCGGGGCATTCCCTATCCCCAGCCCGAGGCCTTGGAAGTGAGTTTAGGCCCGGAGACCGTCGATGGCCGCCAGGCCAAGGTTTCTTTGGTCAACCCGGTCTTTGCAGGTACCCGGGGTGTGGTATTCGCTATGATCGATGCGCAACGGGTGCCGCACCAGGCCTGGACCACGGTCTTCGGCGTCACCGTCAGAGGGGCCTTGTTACCGGGCAGCGTCATGATGCCCGCGAAATTACCGGGGCTCCCCGCGTCCGGGCCGGCTGCTACCCGGTCTCCCCAGGCTAACATCCCCACACCTGACCCAGATGGGGAAAGCCCGCCATGATCCACCCCCGGGACTGGTACGTGGAGATCGCCGGTCAGGGGCCCGACCTGGTGCTGCTCCACGGCCTGGGGGCCTCCAGCTTTTCCTGGCGCCACAACCGGACTGCCCTGTCCCGCCATTTCCGGGTGATCACCCCTGACCTGCCTGGCCACGGCAAATCCCCGGCGCTCCGGCACGCCGACTACCGCGTCGAAGCCCTGCTCCAGGGTATCCTGGATTTCCTGGACTGGCGCCGGCTTAAGACCGTTATCCTGGGCGGCAATTCCCTGGGCGGGGGCTTAAGCCTGCTTGTGGCTAAAAAGCGCCCCGAGCAGGTGTGCGCCCTGGTGTTGCTGGCCCCCGCCGCAGCGATCACCCGGATTCCCTACGCCTTTTATCCGCTGCGCCTGCCGGTCCTGGGATATGCAGTCGCGACCCTCCTGGGTCCCTGGTTTCTTCCCTGGTTCATGCGCCTGGTTTACTGTCATCCCGAGCGGATGATCCCTGAGGCCGTGGCCGGCTATGCCCCGCCTTACCGATCCCTGAGCCATCGTCTGGCCCTGCGCCAGGTCTGCCGGCAATTGGAGGTTCGACCTCTCGAGGAGATTGCGGAGCTCCTGCGCAGTCTCACCCTGCCCACGAGCCTCATCTGGGGAGCGCACGACCTCATCCTGCCTCCGGCCCAGGGTCACTGGATCAAAAGTCATTTGCCTCAGGCGGAATTTCACCTGCTGCCGGAGGTGGGCCATGCCCCCCAGGAAGAAGCCCCGGTGAAGGTAAACAAGATAATCATTGATTTTTTGGGCCGTTCATTAAACAATTAACGCAAAAGCATTTTTTACCTTTCTCTTGAAGGGAATACTACTAGGAGGGTGACGGGCATTTTACCCGCCACATACACATGACAAAAAACATCATCCCTTTTGCCCGGGCGCAACGTTCCGTCAAGGAGGTCGTGGAGAAGTTTTATCAGGAGTTGGATGACATCGAAGAAATCGTTATCATCGCCAAAGACCGGGAAGGCGAATGGATCTTCGCCAACTCGGAGTTGGAAAATGAGCTGGAATGGATCGGCAGCCTCTATAAATTCATCAACAAGGCCATCTTAGAAGACGAGGAGGATTTTTAGAGCAGCACCTGATACTCCCCCCCGCTCTTTGGGAAACGCAGAACGCTTCTGATTTCTCATAAAAAAATTGAAGAGGGGGGAAACGGCCCCCCTCTTCGTGATATGGATGTGTTAAACTAAGGGAGGCCCCCTCCTCCTGCTTCTCACCCCAAAGAACAATGAAATAATGAAGAGCACTAGAAAAAGAATGAAAAGGATCCAGGCAATTTCCGCAGAAATAGCCGCAATGCCGCCAAGTCCCAATACACCCGCTATTAAAGCGATGATCAAGAAAGTAAGTGCCATACTAAGCATATCTACCTCCAGGCCTCAGATGCGTCCCAGCAGGAGCAGGATAATTATAATGATAAGGATCAATCCTATGCCGCTGCTGGGATAATAACCCCAACCCCCGCTATAGGGCCAGCGTGGCAGCGCTCCGATAAGCAGAAGAATTAATATGATGAGCAATAAAGTGCTGACCATTTTTGTTCCTCCTTGTCAACCGGGAGCGACCAGAAGTGGCCGCTCCCGCCAGGGCGTCCATGCTTCTATTACTTCTTTTCCGGCTCGGGCGGCTTCGGGTGTTCTGGCGGTGCCTGGGGCTGGGTCCCCGGAGTCTGCAGCTGCTTCATCATGGGGCAGGCCTGCATCATCTGCATCATACCTATCATGTGCATCTGATTCAGCATGACCTGCATCTGGTTAAACATATCCTGCATCTTCTTCAGGTCAGCCGGGGGCACCTTGCTTTTGCTCATCATCTGCTGCATCTGCTGCATGTTGTCCTGCATTTGCTTCATCATTTGGGGCATCTCTTGACTCCCCATCATGGCCCCCTGCGGCTGACTCTGGCCCGGCTGCGGGGTCTGGACTTCCCCGGGCGCCTGAGCCATGGCGTAACCCGCGCCCATGAGCAAAGATGCTGTCAGTATGAATACCATCACCTTACGCATAATTGCCTCCCTTTAAAAGATAGTTTAACAGTTAAATTAATAATGGTTTTTTAAGAGTCAAGCAGGAAATTTCCGGATGGTTTTGGGAAATCAAGAGAAGGTGTAGACCAGCCCCCCCGGCTGTTCAGACCAAGGAATGGTGCTCAGGACGTAATTACAGCCGTTTGAAATTTTTGGCTGAAAACTGACCGCTGGTAGCTAGTAGCTACTCAAGCCAGGCCATAATTGCCCGGGGTATCATCCACCGGACCCAGGAGGGCCACGCCCCAGGCTTCCGGCCGGAGCAGGTCCCGGGCTACTTCCAGGATCTCTGCCGTCGTGACCTGCAACATGCCGGTGATGATGTCCTGCAGAGGGATATAGCGGCCGAAGTTGAGCTCGTTTTTGGCCAGACGCAGCATGAGATGGTCGCAATCCTCGGCGGAAAGCATGATGGAGCCTTTAAGATGTTCTTGGGCCGCGGTAAGCTCGGCACGGGAGACCGGCTCGGCTTGCAGATTTTTCAGTTCCTCGCGAATTGCGGCCATAATGGCCTCAAGATTGCCGGGACTGACCCCGGCGGCGATGCCCAAAAAGCCCGCATCGCTGAAAAACTGGACGTACGACTGGATGGCATAAGCCAATCCCAGCTGCTCCCGAATCACCTGGAAGAGGCGAGAACTCATGTTGCCGCCCAGGATCAACTGAAGCATGGTAGCCGCATAGCGCCGGGGATCGCCCGCCGCCACCGCCGGGGCCCCCAAAACGAGGTTGACCTGCTCCAGGTCCCGAGAGAGGGGATAGACCCCGGGATGAGTGCTGACAGGTATCCGGGGTCGGGCCGGGGCGCCGTTGGTAAAATCCTGAAAACCCGCGGTCACCAGGTTCACCAGGTCCTCGTGCCGGATTTTACCCGCAGCCGCGATCACGGTGTCGGCCGGGCGATAGACCTGCCGGCGGTAGGCCAGCAAGTCCTCCCTCTGGACCTGGCCGATCCTCGCAGCCTCCCCCAGGATGGGCCACCCAAAGGGGTTGTCCCCCCAGAAGTTCCGGGCAAAATGCACGTGCACCAGTTCTTCCGGGGAGTCGTCCTGGGCGTTAATCTCCTCCAGGATGACCTGCCGTTCCCGCTCCAGATCTGGAGCCGGGAGGTGCGCCCGGAGTACCAAGTCGCCCAGCAGGTCCACCAGCCGGGGCAGCTGCTCCGCCAGGACCCGGCCGTGGAAGCAGGTCTGTTCCTTGGTGGTGAAGGCGTTGCACTGCCCGCCCAACTGGTCGATTTCCCGGGCAATATCCAGGACGCTGCGCTCGGGGGTGCCCTTAAAGACCATGTGTTCCAGGAAATGGCTGAGACCGTTCTCTGAGGCAGTCTCGTCCCGGGAACCCACATTGAGCCACACCCCCACCGCCACCGAATGGAAGTGAGGCACCTCCTCGGTGACGATGCGGAGCCCGTTACTCAGGACGCTTTTTTGGTACACGCCCCCCCCTGCGATCCGAATCGTCCGGCTGGGGGTTATCATTAGGAATCAAGGCCTTGATGGACAGGCGAATCTTCCCCTGCCGGTCCACGTCCAGAACCTTGACCGTGACTACGTCGCCTTCCTTGAGGATCTCGTCTACGGTTTTAACCCGGCGATGGGCCATCTCCGAGATGTGCACCAGGCCGTCGGTGCCCGGCAGGATTTCCACAAAAGCGCCGAAATCCATGATCTTCTTCACCTTGCCCGTGTAGGTGGCGCCGATTTCCGCTTCTTCGATGATCTCGTTGATCAACCGAATAGCTTCATTAGCCGCGGTCTGGTCGGCCGAGGAGATATGGATGCGGCCATCGTCTTCGATGTCGATCTTTACTCCGGTGGCCGCCACGATCGACTTCACCATTTTACCACCGGGTCCGATCACCTCCCGAATCTTGTCGGGATTGATGGTGAGCACGATGATCTTGGGCGCGTGTTCCTTGAGGGTGGGAGACGGCGCGTCGATAACTTCGTTCATCTTCCCCAGAATATGCAGCCGGGCCTCCCGGGCCTGAGTCAGGGCCTGGCCCATGATCTCCCGGGTCAATCCCGTCATTTTGATATCCATCTGGAGGGCGGTGATCCCGTCTGCGGTTCCGGCCACCTTGAAGTCCATGTCGCCGAGAGAGTCTTCATCGCCCAGGATGTCGGACAACACCGCTACCCGGTCGTCCTCTTTGATGAGACCCATGGCCACTCCGGCTACCGCCGCCTTGATGGGCACGCCCGCGTCCATCAGGGCCATGGAGCCCCCGCAGATCGTCGCCATGGAAGAAGAGCCGTTAGAGGAGAGGATTTCAGACACGATGCGGATGGTATAGGGAAACTCTTCCGCGGACGGCAGTACCTGGGAAATGGCGCGCTCGGCCAAGGCCCCGTGGCCAATTTCCCGTCGTCCAGGCCCTCTAATCATGCGGGTTTCCCCCACCGAATACGGGGGAAAATTATAGTGGAGCATGAAGGACTTGAAGGTCTCGCCCACCAGGGTCTCGATTTTCTGTTCATCCGAAGGGGTCCCCAGGGTGGCGACGGCCAGAGCCTGAGTTTCGCCGCGGGTAAAGACCGCGGAGCCGTGGCTACGGCTGAGGATGTTGATTTCTCCGGTAATAGGACGGACTTCGGTGTAGCTGCGGCCGTCGATGCGGCGTTGTTCCGTGAGCATCAAATTCCGCACCAGCTTTTTCTTAAACTCCGAGAAAAGGCCCTTGGCAACTTTCTCCAGACCTTCCACCTCGGACCCCAGGTCGGCCAGCACCTCATCACGCGCCTGATCCAAGGCCTTATAGCGGGCCTTCTTTTCAGGGATGACCACCGCGGCCAGGATCTTATCTTTGGCCAGGGCCTCGATTTTCTGACGCAACTCCGGGTAATCGGGCGGCTCTACCACCTGCCGTTTGGGCTCGCCGATCTCCCGGCCCATGCCCTTGATAAGCTCTAAGATGGGCTGGAGCTGCTCCTGGGCGAAAAACAGGGCTTCCAGCACTTCATCTTCCTGGATCATCCGCGCGCCGGCTTCCACCATCACCAGGCCCTGGGGCGCCCCGGCCACGATGAGATTCAAGGTGCTCTCTTTGAGCTGGGAATTGGTGGGATTGATTACGAGTTGCCCATCGACCTTGCCTACCCGCACTGCGGCCACCGGTCCGTTAAAGGGGATATCGGAGATCTCCAGGGCCGCGGCGGCGCCGTTTAAGGCGACGATATCCGGATCAATTTCCATGTCTCCGGAGAGCACGGTAGCAATAATCTGAATTTCGTTGACCGTCCCCTTGGGGAAGAGCGGCCTCATCGGCCGGTCAATGAACCGGGAGGTCAGGGTCTCTTTTTCTGAGGGCCGCCCGATTTCTCTCCGAAAGAAACTCCCGGGCACCCGTCCGGCGGCATAAGCCCTCTCCATGTAATCCACGGTCAGGGGTAAAAAATCAATGCCCTCTCTGGGTGAGTCGGACATGGTTGCGGTAACCAGGACCGCATTTTCCCCATAACGGACCAACACTGAACCGCTGGCCTGTTGGGCCAAATGACCCGTTTCGAAATAGAGGTCGCGACCCCCAATTTCTACTGTATATGTCTTTTTTGCCATATGATTCCGATGAGCCTCCTATTTTCTCAGGCCAAGTCGCTCGATCAAAGCCCGGTAACGTTCGATGTCTCTGTCTTTCAGATAATTCAGGAGGCGCCGGCGTTGTCCCACCAGCTTGATCAATCCCCGACGGGAATGGTGGTCCTTGGCATGGACCTTAAAATGATCCGTCAAGTAACTGATGCGCTCGCTCAAGATGGCCACCTGCACTTCCGGTGAGCCGGTGTCGGCGTCATGCAGCCGGTAACGATCAATAATCTCCTGTTTATGTTCTGTATCTAGGGCCACGTCTTCCTCCTTTTGTAGCAGTCAGCTATCAGCTAACAGCTGTCAGCTAAAACTTAAACAGCCTTCCAGCAATGTTGACCGCCTTATTTGCTCTTAAAAAATTTTCAGCATTCAGAATGCTATTGTTCCCATTCTTCTTGGCTCGACGCTTTAAGCAATAAGGGTTGAGCATGATGATATTGTTCCATCTTTTTAAAGCTGACCGCTCAAAAACACTCGCACCGGGGCCAGCACCGCCTGGGGCGTCAGGTTCCTTACCTGGGCCACAGCTATCAGTTCGGCGTCCGCCAGAATCCGCACCTGTTCGCCTTCATGCAAATCCGTTGCGCCGTGCACCAGAGGCCGGCCCTGGCGCAACTGCCGGGCTGCGGCTGCGTCCACCTCGATGGAGCGCAGCCTCGGCAGGCAGTCGGTAAGCGGCACAATCCGGCTCACCAGTCCCTCCTGGCTCAGCTCTGCCAAAGTCACCAGCGGAAGAGCGTCGTCCACCTTAAACGGTCCCACTGCCAGGCGGCGCAAGGCCGCCAGATGCGCCCCGCATCCCAGAACCTCGCCCAAATCCTGGGCCAGGGTGCGGATATAGGTGCCCTGGGAACAGGCAACCGTCATGGTAAACTCCGGGATAACCAGTTCGTCCACGGTCAAATCATAAATCGTCACGGTCCGGGGCGCCAACTCCGCCACCTCTCCCCGGCGGGCCAGACGGTAGGCGCGCTCTCCCTGGTAATGCACCGCGGAGTACTGCGGCGGCACTTGGGTCACCTCTCCCACAAGGCCGGTGGCCGCCTGGATAATCTCCTCCGGGGTCGGCATCGCCTCGTTGGTGGCAATGATCGTCCCGGTGCAATCCTGGGTGTCGGTGGTAACCCCCAATTTTACCCGCGCCCGGTAGGTCTTGGGTTCGGGCATCAGGTAGGGCACCAGCTTGGTGGCTTCCAGCAGGCACAGGGGCAACAGGCCCGTAGCAAAGGGGTCCAGGGTGCCAAGGTGACCGATCTTCCGAATCTTCAACACCCGCCGGGCCCGGCGCACCACCTCGAAGGAGGTCACGTCCGCGGGCTTGTCAATGAGGAGGATGCCGGAGATCATTAATTTGAGTCTTTCAGAATCTTGTTAACCTGCTTTTTTAATAACGAAAGCTTATTCTCAATAATGTCCCATATAGTCTCCAGGTCGATCCCTGGATATTCATGAATCAAGATATTTCTTAGACTAACAATCCTGCCCCACTCCACATCAGGGAATTTTATTCTAAATCCTTCGGGTAATCTTCTGGCAGCTTCACCAATTATTTCAAGATTCCGGATTACCGCGTCGATAGTTTTTCTATCATTACAAAAATCAACTAATGATAATCCTGCTGTATAATCTTGTATCCTTTCAATACATTCGATTATATCACTAAGGTAGATTTTATAATCCCTGGGCATAGATCGTTTCTTTTAATATCGGCTCTTTAAGCCTGGGCTTAAGAGCATCTTTCATTACCAAGTCCACGTCGCAGGCAAACAATTCTTCTAAATAATCTTTAAGATCCATATAAGCATCAAAACTCTTCTTCTCTAATTCTACCAGGAAATCTAGATCACTACTTTCCGTGGCTTCGCCCCGGGCCACGGAGCCAAACAGCCCCAAACTCCGGACCCCAAACCTTTTAAGCGTTTCCCGGTTCTCCTCGATGATTTTCAGGATTGCATCCGAACTTTTTTTCATAGCCTCTTTGCTTCCTCAATCCGGTTGTTATGCCCTGACCTCGATGTGGCTAAACTCTCAACGCTCTTCCGGTTCCCCTGGTCCATGCTGTTCCCTGGCCGCCTCAAACAACTTCTCCAACTGCGCCGCCCGGTCCAGACCTGGATCCGGCAGGAAGAAGAACTCCGGCATCAAACGGAAAAGGTTTTCTTTGGCCACTTCCTGTTTGATGAAGCCCAGGGCCTTGTCCAGCGCCTTGGTCACCTGGATTTTGTCCACGTTTTCCCGCACCACATAGAATACCCGGGCCTGCTTTAAATCCGGGCTCATCTCCACCTCGGTGAGGGTGAGTTCCTTGAGACGGGGGTCGGCGCACTTGTTGAGCAGGATCAGCGCCAGCCGTTCCCGGAGCAATTCCGCCACCCGGGTGGGGCGGCCCGTGGGGGTCCGTTGTTTCACGTGTCTCACTTCTCCAGGTAACAGAGTTCCACCTGGAAATCGATAATCTCCGCCAGGTTCTGGTTCTCGATATATTTCATGATTTGCTGCAGCCGGCTTTCCAGAAACTGGGAATCATTGCCCACCAGGGCCACGCCGATCTTGGCCTTCTGCCACAAATCGTTGTCACCCACTTCGGCTACGGCCGCCTCGAACTTGTGCCGCACTTTCTCGATCAGGCTTTTAACCACCCGCCGTTTACCCTTCAAGGAGTCGTTCTCCGGGATAATCAGCGTAATCAGGGCTGCGGCGATAATCATGGCGACTCACCCGGCTCCCTGGGGCCTGCTTATTCGGCTTGGATTTCGGGCCTGGCCGCCGGGGCCTCCAGGACGGCCTTCACCTTCTCTTGGATATAGGCTTCAATAATGTCGCCTTCTTTATAGTCGTTGAACCGGTCGATGCCGATACCGCATTCATACCCCGCCAGCACCTCTTTGGCATCCTCTTTGAAGCGCTTCAGGGAATTGATCTTGCCGCCTTCGGACACCTTCTTGCCACCGCGCAGCACCCGTGCCAGAGAGTTGCGTTCGATCTTGCCGTCCAGTACCATACAGCCGGCAATGGTTCCCACTTTGGTGATAGAAAAGACCTGGCGCACTTCGGCGCGGCCCATGATCTTCTCTTCCACGATGGGCTCCAGCAACCCTTCCAGGGCGGCATGAATATCATGCAACAGGGCATAGATGATGTCGTAATAGCGCACATCCACCTGCTCCTGCTCGGCCAGAGATATGGCCTTGGGATTGGCCCGGACATTGAACCCCACCACAATGGCATCCGAGGCCGAAGCCAGCATGATGTCGCTTTCGGAGACCTCGCCGAGACCGGAATGGATCATGGAGACCTTGATGTCTTTGGTCCCCAGCTCGGACAGAGCCTTGGCCAGGGCCTCGATGGAACCGTGCACGTCGGCCTTGAGCACCATCTTGAGTTCCTTGACCGCGCCATCCCGCACCTGCTGGTAGAGCTTTTCCAGGGTTACCCGGCTGATGCGGGCCAAAGTGGACTCTCGCTGCTTCTGCTGGCGCATCATAGCGATCTGCTTCGCCTTGCGCTCATCTTCCAGTACGATAAATTCGTCCCCGGCCTCGGGGACGCCGTTGAACCCCTGGACTTCCGCGGGCAGTCCCGGCGGCACTTCATCAATTTTTTCGCCCCGGTCGTCGAACAGGGCCCGCACGCGGCCATACTGCGGGCCGCACACAAAGTAATCCCCAGGCTTTAAGGTGCCTTCCTGGACCAGCACGGTACCCACCGGACCCCGCCCTTTATCCAGCCGGGATTCGATGATCCAGCCCGAGGCCGGTGCATTCGCCACGGCCTTGAGATCCAGGATTTCCGCCTGGAGGAGAATCTTCTCCAGCAATTCTTTGATGCCGATGCGTTTTTTAGCCGACACCTCGGTAAACAGGACGTCGCCGCCCCATTCTTCGGAAACCACGCCCGCGGTGGACAGTTCTCGTTTCACCCGCTCCGCGTTGGCATTGGGTTTGTCAATTTTGTTGACGGCCACCACCAGGGGTACGCCTGCTGCCCTGGCATGGTTAATGGCTTCCGTAGTCTGTTCCATGACGCCATCGTCTGCGGCCACTACCAGCACCACCAGGTCAGTGACCTTGGCGCCCCGGGCCCGCATCGCCGTAAAGGCCTCATGGCCCGGCGTATCCAGAAAGACCACTTCCCCTTGCTTTTCGGGCAGATTGACATAGTAGGCGCCGATATGCTGGGTAATGCCGCCGGCCTCCCCTTCAGTCACCCGGGTCCGGCGTATGGCGTCCAAGAGCGAAGTTTTGCCGTGGTCCACGTGCCCCATGATGGTAACCACCGGGGGCCGGGGAGTGGCCTCGCCTGCTTGGCGGGGAGCGACCGCCAGCAGATCTTCTTCCTGCATGCTGGCGTGTTCCACTTCATACCCGAATTCCCCGGCCACAAGGGTCGCGGATTCAAAATCAATGGGGTAATTAATAGTGGCGATTATGCCCATATGCATGAGCTGCTTGATGATTTCGCCGGACTTGATGCCCATGCGTTTGGCCAGCTCACCCACGGTGATGGATTCCCCCACCTTGACCCGCCGCTTGATGGCCTTGGGCACCGTGAGCTCCGACTTGGAGACCTTCTTGATGGCCTTCTTCATGCCTTTGCGGCGGCCCGAGCCTCGGGTCTCGCCTTCCGCACCGCTATACAGATCGGCCCGTTCCCTGACTTCCCGCTTTTTGACAGGTTTGGCCGCCCGAGCTGCCTCAGTTTCCGGGCGCTTGACCTTCTTCTTGCCCTGGCCGGCTTTCTTTTCTTCCACGACCACGGGGGGCTTGACCGGTCCGGCCCCTGGCCTAGCCGCGGCAGGCGCCGGTCTAGCTCCGGTGGGCCTGGCTGCGGGCCGTTCCGCCGCCGCGGGACGATGCACTGGCGCCGCCGGGGGGGGAGTAGCCGGTTTTTCAGGGGGTAGGCTGATAATCCGGGCCGGCATTTCTTTCTTCTTGGCTTTACCCCGCTGCCGTTTCAACGCCGCGCCTGAGTCCGCCGTCTGAGGCGGCTTTGGCGCGGCCGCAGGTGGTGTGGCCGCAGGCTGGGGTGGAGGTGGAGGCGGGGGTGTGACCGCTGCCACCTCGGGGATTTCGGGGGTTGCCTCGGGGGTCACTGCAGTCGGTCCTTCCGGTGCTGCAGGGGGTGCCGCGGCCGGGGGTGGCGGCGGCGCCACTTCAATGGGCGCAGGCTTCTCTTTGGGAGGCAGCGATACTACCCGGGCCACGGTCTCCTTGGGTTTCCGGGGCTTGATCACCGGCTTGGGAGGAGGCGGTGGCGCGGCTTCCGCCTCGGCAGTTTCCTCCGGGGGCGGTGCCGGCGGTATAACCGGGGGCGGCGGCGCCACCCGTCGACGGCGCTTGACCTTATCACCCACCCGCAGCTCCTCAACCTGAGGCACCGCGGTGGTGATCGTCTGGCGCGCCCGGGCCACTGTCTCATCATCCAACAGACTGAGATAGGTGATTTTTTCCTGCAGCCCCAGTTCATCCCGGAGACGGTGGATCAACTCTCCAACATCCATTTTCAATTCTTTGGCCAAATTTCCAATCCTGGTCTTACCCATATACGTAACCTAACCCCCGAAACTGATTTCGCCCTTGGCGGTGCACAATAATCTTTAACTTTCCTGGACCCCGGCCGTCTTCTCAGGGGTATCGGCCGCATCCTCCGGCCCGCCCCCTTGGATCATTTCCTGAGCCGCAGCGATGAGCGCCGTGGCCTTCTTCTCAGTCAATCCGGTGGACTGGAGCAGCTCATCCAGGCTGGTTTCCGCCACCTCCCGGGCCGACGAGTACCCTGCCTCATGCAAGAGACTGGCCGTGATCTCGCCCACGCCGGGAATGCTCAACAAAGAGAGATAACCTTCTTTCAATGATTTTGAGTACTTGGACTCGCTCTTGACGTCGATTTTCCAGCCCACCAGCCGCGACGCCAGCCTGACGTTCTGGCCCCGCTTGCCGATAGCCAGGGAAAGCTGATCATCCGGCACGATCACTTCCATGGTCTGGCTTTCCTTACTCATAATGATGCGGCTCACCTGGGCCGGGGCCAGGGCGTTGGTGGCAAACTTGGCCTCATCGGGATGCCAGGGGATGATGTCGATCTTTTCGCCCCGCAGTTCCTGCACGATGTTTTGGACCCGGGCCCCCTTCATGCCGACGCAGGCTCCCACCGGGTCTACATCCGAATCCCGGGAAGATACGGCGATCTTGGAACGGCTGCCCGGTTCCCGGGCGCAGCCCAAAATCTGGACGATGCCCTCGGAAATCTCCGGCACTTCGGATTCAAACAGGACCACCAGGAACTGGGGATGGGTCCGGGACAGGATGATCTGAGGACCCCGGGTCTGGCGCTTCACGTCCAGAACGTAGGCCCGGATGCGCTCCCCTTTATGGTAGATTTCCCGGGGGACCTGCTCCATAGGCGGCAGCAAAGCTTCGGTGCGCCCCAAATTGACGATGATACCCTCGGGGTCCAGGCGCTGCACGATGCCGTTCATGATCTCGCCTTTACGATCCTTGTAGTCTTCGTACACCAGGTCTCGCTCGGCGTCTTTCATGCGCTGCATGATCACCTGTTTGGCCGACTGCGCCGCAATGCGCCCGAAGGCCGAGGCGTCCATTTTAAAGCCCAGGCTGTCGCCCACTTCGCATTCCGGGTCCTCTATCCGGCCCTCTTCCAAAGAAATTTCCAGGTTGGGGTCTTTGACGCCCTCCACCACTTGCTTATATTGAAAGACCTCGATCTCCCCGGTTTCGTCCTGGTATTCCACCTCGATTTCCAGACGCGGGCCATACTTCTTTTTGGCGGCGGAACGAATGGCGTCCTTAATGGCACCGATGAGCAGCTCTTTATCGATCCCCTTATCGCGGCTTACCTGATCGATGATGCGCTTCAATTCAATATTCATGCGAGGTACTAGCCCTCCTTGCCAATATTTTTCTGGTCGATATCCAGCCGGGCCCGGGCGATCTCACTCAAGGGGATACACACGATGTGATCTCCCTCTTTGAGATAAACCCCATCGTCTTCCAGACCTTGCAGGATGCCGCTATGCACCTGGCTGCCTTCCCAAGGCGCCCGGGTGGTGACCCGCACCAGCCGGCCCACGAAACGTTGATAATCCTGGGGCTTCTTCAGAGCCCGGGTCAGGCCCGGCGACGACACCTCCAGGGTGAAGGAACTGGGGATGACGTCGTGGACATCCAACAGGCCGCTCACGATCCGGCTGATCCGGGTGATCTCCTCCAGGGTGATGCCTCCGCCGGGACGGTCCACAAACAGGCGCAGGATGGCGCGTCCTCGCCGGGGCCGGGCGTATTGCAATTCCACCAGCTCTGCGCCCTGGGATTCCAGGAGCGGCAGGATCAGCTCCTCCAACCGGGTTACCACGTCTGCTTTGGTTCCAACTTCGTCTGTCACGGTCAACCTGTCGGGAAAAGTTCGTCCCTGTGGATATTGCCCTTCTATTGCTTAAACCGTCAGGCTGACTTGCCCCAACCTGTTCACTCGGCATCAGAACAAAGCCGCCGCCGGCCCCGATCATGGTGCCGTACAGCCCCACTCCCCACGCCCAACCCGATGAGCCAGAAATAGTCTGCAGGGCTGAACGCCGGCATCTAAGCCCTCTTGCTACATCCCAGACCACTTTTTGAGTGCCGACTATCGATAGGCTTCCCGGCGATGTCGAACCTGAGTAACCACAATCAGGTTCACCGAATCATCTATTTCATAAACGAGACGATATTGTCCGATGCGAATTCTATATAATCTTTCATGTCCTTGGAGCTTCCGAACCCCTCTTGGACGAGGCTTTTGCCGCAATCTCTCCACTGTCCCCTCCACCCGTTGCTTGATTTCCGATGGGAGAGAACGAAATTCCTTGGCCGCCGAAACCTTAAATTGAATCCTATAGTCAGACAGCCTTGGTCTCCTCTGCTGACATTTCGGCCTTTAAATTATCCCAGTCCACCGTGGGTTCGTCTTTCCGAGATTGCGCCACCAGGACATCATAGAGGTCTTCCCAGAGTTCGCCCCACTCCGAAAGATCAATGAGAACGGCTTTCTTTTTGCCGGTATCATCTACGACAAATTGGATGCCCTTCATTTCATCCTCGCTTATTTGCTCATCAGCCGATGTTAACCCCATACTGATAATCAACTTGTACCAAACAAAAAAAGCGGGCCGCAGCCCACTTCCGGGAAAATCCAAGATAAAGGTCAATCTCGGGGCACCCCAGAGCAACTACTTATCTCCGCCCTTAAAGTTAGCCGGCCATCCTGCCCCTTACTGTCGGCAACCTCAATGGGGGAAGCGGGTTTCCCCGGTGGACCGGTTGGCCTGCATCGCCAACCGTCTCGCCCCCGGGGCTGGAGCGGGCAACGGGATTCGAACCCGCGACACCAAGCTTGGGAAGCTTGTACTCTACCAACTGAGCTATGCCCGCTCAACAAGTATGTATAATAAATTCCAGGGGAAAAGTCAAGGCATTTTACCATCGAAGGCCTGAGTTGCCGGCCCTCCCCCACCCGATGCAACTTTATTCACTTTCCTGCTTGGAAAATTAAAAATCCGCTTAAGTTACTTTTAAGAACCTCCGATGGGGCTTTTAAATGATTGGCACCGGAGGTCTCACATGGCATGGCAATATGTTGAAAATGTACGGATTCGATTTATCCTCACGGGATTGGTCACCCTGATGCTGCTCGTTTCCATGGCCTCAGCGCAATCCGTTCGAGGGGATGCGCCCCAGGACCTGTTGCCTCAGCCCCCTTGCCTGGAGAAATCTATCCGGCCCCCGGACCGGCCTTCTGTAGCTGACGAGTCTGCCATAGGAACGAATTTTGGAACCGAACCCGCAGCCTCGCACCGGTTTCAGGCCACTTCCCTGTCCCCCTTGCCACCTGCGTCCGCCTTCGCCTTGCAGGCCGATCTGCGTAAATTTCTCGATACCTGGCCGACCCCGGGAACCACGGTTGCCCGGAATGAACCGCCGGATGGGGAATTGACCGACGAAGACCTCATGTAGGCAAGGATAAAATGTGGCGTAGGCACCCTCGCTTGCGCCTTAACCATAGATACTCATCCTCAGATGCACCCGCCGCACAGGCCGTCGATGTCCCCGGCGTGGAGGTAGCAGAAATCCTGGCCGCACTTGGTGCAGTCGTCCACATATGGCTCCAGGCAAAAGTCGCACTGGCGCTCACGATCCACCTGGTAGTCATCGGGATGCAGCGGTATCTCGATTTTATGGCTCTCTTTCAAGTGAGCGAAGATATCGGCCTCACTCAATTCCCGGTCTCGATTCCATCTCGATCTCAGGCCACAATGGCCACAGATCGCACGGTGTCGCCACATAATTCCTTCCTTGAGCTTCAGATTGAGACTGATTAAGAGGGCAGGTTATGAAAGAAGTTCAATCCGTTTAGTTCCTCCCCCTTGATGGGGAGGCTGAGTTGGGGGTGACGGTAACTCTTTATTTACTCCAATCTAAAAATCTCTTCATCAAGGGCTTAGGACCTGCCGGGCCACGGCGATATCCGCGTGGATCTGGGCCGCCAGGGCCTCAAGAGAAGGAAAGCGCTGCTCCTCCCGCAACCGGGCGACAAATTGTACCTCCAAAGGTTCGCCGTACAAATCGCCGGAAAAATCCAGGAGATGCACCTCAAGGGAAAGCTCGGAATTATCAAAGGTGGGACAGGTGCCGATATTGGCCACCCCGGGAAGAATAGCGTCGCCCCGGCTGACCCAGACCGCGTAAATACCGCTGGCCGGTAACAGCTCGTTCGGCGTCAAGATATTGGCCGTGGGCACTCCTAAAAGCTTGGCCCCTCGTCCCTTGCCCTGGACTACCCGGCCCGCCACGCCGTAAGGCCGCCCCAGGAGCCGTCCGGCTTCCGTCACTTTCCCCAGCCTCAGCATAGCCCGGATCAGGGAACTACTCACCACCGCGCCCTGGACTTCCACCCCCCAAACCACCTGTACGGTAAACCCATGGACGGATCCCATCTCCCGGAGAAGGTCGATATTACCCTCCCGGCCCCGGCCGAAACAGTAGTCATGACCCACCACCACTTCCCGGGCCCGAAGGCGCTCGCAGAAATATTGTCTCACAAACTCCCGAGCCGGCAGCGCCGCAAATTTTAGGGAAAACGGCAGAACCACCACCGCATCCAACCCGGCATCGGCCAGGAGCTTGAGTTTCTGATCCTGGGTAGTCAGGAGTGGCAAGTTGACTTCAGGCCGCAAGACCTTTACGGGATGGGGATTAAAAGTTACCGCCACAGCCTGCCCCCCCAGCTCACGGGCCCGCTTTTGCACCCGGTCCAGGATTGCCCGGTGCCCCAGGTGGACTCCGTCAAAATTGCCAATAGTGACCACCGTTCGGGAAAAAGCTGACTCCCCGGGGGGGAGATCATGATATACCATCAATGCGTTCGCCTCTCGCAGTTTGACCTTGACAAGATTTATCTTAAAATTATATATATTGAATTCGGAAATAGCCAGGGTGAAGCGCTTAGGTTTTCCCCGGCATCCGGCCGAAGTGGCGGAACTGGTAGACGCGCTGGGTTCAGGGTCCAGTGGGGGTTTCCCCGTCGGGGTTCAAATCCCCGCTTCGGCACCATTTGATTAATTAAGGCGTAATCTCAATGGGTTACGCCTTTTGTTTTGGGCATTCGCCCCGGTTTGTCCCCGCTTTTGTCCCCGGTGAAACCAGCAAATATGCCGACTACCCAATAACTGTTTACCGGGGCGAGCGGGGACAATTGCCCCCGGGTCCTGTTATCATCCCACCTTCCCTGATGGAGTTACAGATGTGAGAAAACAGATTTTATTTGCCCTCGTTTTTTCCTTGACAAGGCTGAAGATTTATAATTTAATCTGTGCACAAATTGCTGTTATAGCACAATTGGCACAAGCCAGAGAGGAGTTGACGGATGATCATTATTCATGTCCTCACCTTGGCTCAAGAGATCGGCGTTCATCGCAACACCATCCGTAACTGGGTGAAGACCGGCCGCATCGAAGCCCGTCCCGGGCCCGGCAAAGGCCTTCTGTTCACCCCGGATGCGTTCGAACGCCTCTGCCAGGAATTTCACTTGGACCCTGAGCGTCTTCCCATTGCCATGAGTTGCCAACTGGCACCTGCTCCCCTGACCCTGACCCCGGAATCTCTCCTCGCCAACCCAACCGTCGATCGCCCCGGCAAAACCGTGGGATCGGTCATGGTGGTAGGCGGCGGCATTGCCGGCATCCAGGCGGCCCTGGATTTGGCCGATTCGGGCTATTATGTCCACCTGGTGGAAAAAAGCCCCGGCATCGGCGGCAAGATGAGCCAACTGGACAAGACCTACCCCACCAACGACTGCGCCATGTGAATTATCTCGCCCAAGCTGGTTGAGTGCGGTCGGCACTTAAACATCGAGCTTCTCACTCTTTCCCAAGTAACCGATATTTCCGGTCCCCCGGGCAATTTCACCGTCACGGTCACCCAAGAGCCGCGCTATGTCGATATGGACAAGTGCATCGCCTGTGGCCTCTGTGCCCAGAAATGCCCCAAAAAGGTGGACGACGACTACAACGCCAATATGGGCCAACGCAAGGCCATCTACCTTAAGTACAGCCAGACGGTGCCATTGAAGTATGCCATTGACGCCGAAAACTGCCTCTACCTGGCCAAAGGCAAATGCCAGGCCTGCGTTAAGTTCTGCCCTACCGGGGCCATCAATTTCAAAGACCAGGAAGCAATGATTACCCGCAACGTGGGCGCGGTCATCCTGGCCCCGGGGTACAAAGCCTTTGATCCTAGCGGGCTCACCGCTTACGGCTACGGCCGCATCCCCGATGTGGTTACCGGCCTGGAGTACGAACGTCTCCTATCCGCCAGCGGCCCGAACCAGGGGCACCTGCTCCGCCCTTCAGACCGCAAAGAACCCCGGAAGATTGCCTGGATTCAGTGCGTCGGGTCCCGCAATACCACTCCCGGCGGCAACCCCTACTGCTCAACCGTGTGCTGCATGTACGCGGTCAAGCAGGCCCTGGTCACCGCCGAGCACTCCAGCGGCGACGATCTGAGCCAGACCATTTTCTTTATGGACCTGAGGAGCCACAATAAGGAATTTGAGAACTACTACAATAACGCCAAGGGTGCAGGAGTAAAGTTCATCAAATCCCGGCCCCACACCATCTTTCCCGGCCCAAATAATATCGGCGTCAGAGTGGAGTATATCACCGAGGCCGGCGCCAAGGTCGAAGAGAACTTCGATATGCTGGTGCTATCGGTGGGGCTGGAGGCTCCCCGGGACGCCGCAAGCCTGGCGAAGAAGTTTGGTATTGACCTCGATAAGCATAATTTTGCCAAAACCGGCAGTTTTACTCCGGTAAAGACCAATCGCGAGGGCATCTATGTCTGCGGCGCCTTCCGGTCTCCCAAGGCCATTCCCCGCTCGGTCACGGAGGCCTCCACCGCCGCGGCGGAAGCCGCCAAAGCCTTGGTTGAAGCCCGGGGCACTTTGACCCGAGAGAAGACCTATCCGCCGGAACGGGACATTTCCGGGGAAGAGATTCGTATCGGGGTGTTTGTCTGTTCCTGTGGGATTAACATCGCCGGCGTGGTGGACGTCAAGGAACTGGCGGAATATGCTGGCAGCCTGCCGCACGTGGTGTCGGTGGAAAACAACCTCTTTACCTGTTCCACCGATACTCAGGATCTCATCAATCAGAAGATCAAGGACCTCAATCTCAACCGCGTGGTGATCGCGGCCTGCACCCCCCGGACCCACGAACCCCTGTTCCAGGACACATTGCGGGAAGCGGGCCTGAATGCTTATCTCCTGGAGATGGCCAACATCCGCAACCAAAACTCCTGGGTCCATCAGAAAGATCCCGCCTTTGCCACCCTCAAGGCCAAAGACCAGGTGCGTATGGCGGTGGCCAAGGTGACCCGGGACTATGCCTTACAGCGTCTGTCGGTGGATGTGGTCCAGGAGGCCCTGGTCATCGGCGGCGGCGTGGCCGGCATGACGGCGGCCCTGGAATTGGCTGATCTGGGCTATCCCACCACCCTGGTGGAAAGAGGAGAAAAGCTGGGGGGCAACGCCTGGCATGTCAATAAGACCTGGAAATGCGAAGACGTCCGCCCCTGGCTGGGAGATTTGATCTCCCGGGTGGAAAACCATCCCAAGGTTCAGGTATTGAAGAACTCCCGGCTGAAGGCGGTCACGGGCTCCGTAGGTAATTTTTCCAGCGACATCGAGGTCAATGGGGTCAACCGGACGGTCCCGTACGGGGTCGCAGTGCTGGCCACCGGCGGCAAGGAAAGACAGCCCCAGGAATACTTGTATGGGCAAGACCCCCGGATTCTGACTCAGCAGCAGTTCGATACCGAACTGCGGGAGCGGGCCGCGGCCGTGAGTAAAGCGGGCTGCGCCGTGTTCATCCAATGCGTGGGCTCGCGGGAACCCGGCAATATGTATTGCAGCCGGGTCTGCTGCACCAGCTCGGTCCAGAACGCCATGCGCCTCAAGGGGCTCAACCCGGACATGAAGGTCTTCGTCCTTTACCGGGATATGCGCACCTATGGACTGCGGGAGGAGTTCTACACCCGGGCCCGGGAAATGGGCGTTATCTTTGTCAAGTTCTACCTCAATTCCAAGCCTCAGGTTTCCAAAGACGACAAAGACCTGGTGGTGGAAGTGGTTGATCCCATTCTGCAAATGCCGCTAAAGCTCAGGCCTGATTATCTGGTTTTAGCTGCCGGCATCGCCCCCAATGACCAGCATGAACTGGTGGATCTGTTCAAGGCCAATATCAATCAGGACGGCTTTTTCAATGAAGCCCATCCCAAGCTGCGGCCGGTGGACATGACCGTGGACGGATTGTTTGTGGCCGGCCTCTGTCATCACCCCAAAGGGGTGGACGAAGCCATCTCCCAGGCCAAGGCCGCAGCCTCCCGAGCCAGCATCATCCTGGTCAAGGAGTCCATGCAACTGGATGCCATCAAATCCGAAGTGACCGCGGCCTGCGACGGCTGCGCCCTCTGTCTGGACGTCTGCCCCTACCGGGCCATCAAGCTGGAGGAATACCGGGACAACGGCCACGCCCACCGGCGCATCGTCACCGACAAGGCCCTGTGCAAGGGCTGCGGCCTGTGTGAGGCCACCTGTCCCAAGGACGGCGTCACGGTCCACGGCTTCACCCAGGACCAGCTCAAGGCCCAGGTGGACGCAGTGATAGAGGCTTTAACTTAAGTTGTCAGCCTAAATGGAGGTTCAACCCATGTCGGATAATTTTGAACCAGTCATTCTCGGGTTTCTCTGTAACTGGTGCGCTTATGCCGGGGCCGACCTGGCCGGCGTCTCCCGGCTGCAATACCCCCCAAATCTTAGGGTAATCCGGGTGAATTGTTCCGGGATGGTCCACCCCAACCTGGTGGTGCACGCCTTGACCAAGGGCGTCGACGGCGTCCTGGTCATGGGGTGACACTTGGGCGACTGTCATTACCTGGAAGGTAATCACAAAGCTCAAGCCCGTGGAGAGGCCACCAGCCTGGTTTTGGAAGATCTGGGGATCGACCCGGAGCGGTATGCGGTGGCATGGGTCTCTTCCGCTGAGGCCCCTCAGTTCGCCGAAATCGTCCGCAATTTTGTAGGCCAGATCAGGGAACTGGGCCCCAATCCCTGTCGTCCGGCCCAAGCCAGCGCCGCGTGAGGGAGACAGCCATGAAGACCTTTTTCAATCTCATTCAAGAGGTCCAGAAACCTGGTCTCTGCCATCACTGCGGCGGCTGCGTCACCTTTTGCACCGCCATCAATTACGGCGCCCTGGAGTTGGGGGAGGACGGCAAACCCCGCTACAAGGATATCGAGAAGTGTATCGAGTGCGGCCTGTGCTACTCCATCTGCCCGGAGATCGGCGAATTGGACGAGGAAACCAAGCGCCAGGTGGCCTGGAGCGCACCCATGGGCCGCATCCTGGGCACCACCGTTTCCCGCGCCCTGAACCCCGAGGTCCGGGACCGGGCCACCGACGGCGGCGTGGTCACCGCCCTGCTCCTGCATCTCTTTGATCTGGGACGCATCGACGGCGCTATCGTCACCCGCCAAGTAGGCCTGTTCCGGCGCCAGCCCTGGCTGGCCACCAGCCGGGAGGAAATCCTGGAGGCCGCCGGCTTCCACTTCGACACCTCCCACGGCATGAGCCTCTTTTCCGAGGTCTACTCCACCTTTTCCCCGTCCATCGTGGAATTGGATGACGTTGCCAAAAAGCGCCTCAGCCGGGTAGCCTTTGTGGGCACCCCCTGCCAGATCAATTCGCTGCGGCGCATGGAGGCCCTGGGGATCGTCCCGTCCGGCACCATCAAGTTCCATCTGGGCCTGTTCTGCACCGGCAACTTCCACTTCGGCCCGGAGCAGCGCCAGCGGTTGGAACAGATCGGCAAGTTCCACTGGGCCGAGGTGCGCAAGGTCAACGTCAAGGAAGACCTGCTCATCCACCTCACCGATGGCCAGGTGCGCCAGATTCCTTTGGATCAGTTGGACTTCATGAAGCGCTACGCCTGCCACTACTGCGATGATTACGCCGCGGAGTTTGCCGACCTCTCTTTCGGCGGCATCGGAGCCCCGGAGGGCTGGACCACGGTGATCAGCCGTACGCCCTTGGGCCGCGCCATTCTGGCCGATGCCAACGGGGTGGACCTGGAACCTTACAACCACCGGGACAATCCCCAGTTCGCCGCCCAGGCCCTGGAGACCGTCTTGGAATGGTCCGACAAGAAGAAGTTCCAGGCCTCGGGAAAACATCAAGAACTGGAAGTATCCGTCCAGGTGAAAAAAGGATAGGAGGTCTGCCGTGCCCGTTAAAGTTGCTTCTGAATGGCTCAATTCCTGCTCGGGGTGCGAGATCGCCATCCTGAACCTGGGAGAGGCATTACTCACGGTATTGCCTCACCTGGACTTCGTCCACATGCCGGTGCTCATGGACCACAAGTACTATGGGCAGACCGGTGAAGGCGACACGCATCATCTGGAAATTCCCGAGGCCGTGGTGGGCCTGGTCAGCGGCGGCATCCGTAACCAGGAGCACCTGGAGGTGGCCGAGGCCATGCGTAAAAGTTGCCAGGTGCTCATCGCCCTGGGAACCTGCGCCACCCACGGCGGCATCCCCTCCCTCATCAACCAGTTCGAGAACGACGATCTGCTGGACCGCTACTACCATACCGAAACCACTGACGGGGCCGACGCCCCCGGGGAGGGTATCCCGGCACTTTTGGACCGGACCTACGCCCTGGACGAGAAGGTCAAAGTGGATATTTACCTGCCGGGCTGCCCGCCGCACCCCGACCAGATCGCCGAGGTCCTCACCGCTCTTCTGGAGGGCCGCACCCCCGATCTTCCCACCAAAAGCGTGTGCGACACCTGCCCCACCATCCGGGACGGCAAGGGCAAGCTCAATAAACTGCGGCGCTTCCTCGAAAACGCCCAGTATGAGCCCGGCGCGCCCTTGAGCGAGATGCACTGCCTCCTGGAACAGGGCCTGCTCTGCATGGGGCCCGTGACCCGGGCTGGCTGCGCCGGCAATAATGGCGAGGGACCCCGCTGCCTCCTGGCCCGGGTGCCCTGCCGGGGCTGTTTCGGGCCGGTGCAGCGGGAAGGGAACCAACTCCTGGATATGTACAACGCCCTGGCCAGCAACGGTATCGACTTCGCCGGACTCACCGACCCCACTTCGATGCTGCGCTTCTCCGGCGGCCACGGGCTCTTGCGGCACCGGACCGCAAGCCGCAAGTAATGAGGATACTATGGAAGCCAAATGTATTAACGCCAACGCTGACGACGCCTTTGTCCATGGCGGCGGTACCGCCAAAAAGGTCATCAATATTCAGCCCATCACCCGCATCGAAGGGCACGCCCGCATCGCCATTCAGTTGGACGAAGACGGTAATGTGACCGACAGCCGCCTCAACGTCATGGCCCTGCGCGGGTTCGAAAAGTTCATCGAGGGCCGCCCCGCCGAAGAAGTACCCCGCATCGTCAACCGCATCTGCGGCATCTGTCCCTGGATGCACCACACCGCGTCCAACAAGGCGGTGGACGGCTGCTTCGGGGCTATTGTGCCGCCCGCAGGCAAAAAGCTGCGGGAGCTGATGCAGGTCATGGCCCAGATCAACGACAAGATCCTGCACTTCTTCTTCCTGGCTGCCCCGGATTTCATCTTGGGTCCCGGGGCCGACTACTCGGTGCGCAACGTCCTGGGCATCGTCCAGGCCAATCCGGAGCTGGCCCGCCAAGTAGTCAAGATGCGCCAGGCCGGCCAGATGATGATTGAAAAGTTCGCAGGCAAGGTCATCCATCCGGTGGTAGTGGTGCCGGGCGGCTTTGCCAAATCCATGAGCGAAGCCGAACGCCAGGAACTCCTGGAAGGGAGTCGGGAGCAGCTGGAATTTGCCCGCTTCTGCATAGACTTCGCCAAGCAGAACATCTTTTATAAGCTGGATGCGGATACCGTGGGCCTGGGGCAAATCACCAGCGGCTTTCTGGGTACCGTGGACCCCGTCGACGGCTCCTTGAACCTGTTCGAAGGGGTGCTGCGGCTCATGAAGGCCGATGGCTCCTACCAGGACTTTACCTGCGAAGAATATGCCGACTTTTTAGGCGAGCACGTAGAGCCCTGGTCCTACTCCAAGTTCCCTTATGCCAAGGCGTGGAACGAAGGCTTTTCCATGGACCTGGCCGCACCCAAGGGCATCTACCGGGTCAACACCCTGGCCCGCCTCAATGTCTGCGACCAGATCAACACGCCTTTGGCCCAGGCCGAACTGGAGGAATTCCGGGCTCGGTTCGGGCGGCCGGCCCAGTCCACCATGCTCTATCATTGGGCCCGCCTCATCGAACTGGTGTACGCCTGCGAGCGGGTACTGGAAATCCTGGAGGACCCCGGGATCACCGATACCAATGTGCGCGGCGTGGCCACGCCCGGGGCCGGCCGAGGCGTGGGGTGCGTGGAGGCTCCCCGGGGCACTCTCATTCATGACTACCAAACCGACGCCAATGGCCTCATCAGCCGGGCCAACATCATCGTGGGCACCACCCACAACGTGGCGCCCATGAACATGAGCATCCGCCAGGTGGCCGAAAATGTCATCCAGAAAGGCGTGGTCACTGAGGAAGCTTTGAATAAGGTAGAAATGGCGGTGCGAGCCTACGATCCATGACTGAGCTGCGCTACTCACCGCCTGGATGGCGGTCGTACCGTTGAGATCGAGATTTTTAACGCCCAGGGCGATCTTCTTACCCGGGCTTAACTGATAATTTTGAGAGAGAGGCAGGGAACTTACGCCCCCTGCCTCCCGCAGCTCAGAGGCTAAAGCATATCTTTCCCGACCTACTCGGAAATTTCTTTTAAAATCTCGATCTTCACGGCCTGTTTGCCAATAATCCGCTCCAGGTCAGAAATTCTGGCCTTCACCGCCGCCTCAGGATCAGAACCATTCCGAGAAGCCAAAGCCCGACTCCCAGCTTCCAAGAACTTGTCCCACCAGCGGTAGTAAAGGCTTTCGCTGATCTGATACTTACGATAGATATCCGCAATAGAACTCAAGATTTGGATAACTGGATACCTGGTGAGCCTGTGTTTCGAAATATTTTTAGCTAGTTCGACACAGGATAAACACTACCAGGATTAAACCCACCAGAACCATCATATTAAATTCGAGTTTTCGAACCTTTTCATTAGCCTCCGAGATTGGTGCGACATGTTCAGGCTCGGATTCTAGAGCCAACTCGGACATCAGTGCATCATACTCTTCCCGCGTGATTATTCGGCCGGAGGGGGACATGGTTTTCCTGCCAATATCCAGACTTATGATTTCCATGGGAGGCCTCCTTATGTCTATTATCGGCAGGGGAAGGAGATGCCTTAAATTATTTAATCACCCGGGAACCACGATGACCGAGTGGGGAGGCAAGGCCGGGATTATCAAGGAGGAGGGCCAGGGATGGAGTTGCTTAGCCTCACCCAACAGATAGATAATTGGTACAAAAAGCTTATTTAAATCGAAACTATTTATTATATTCTGAGAGAATCAATAGGAGTGGCATGGACGGCTGTGCCAGAAATAATTTTCTACGCGAGTTTCCGCCTATTTACCCCGCTCGGTTCCTTATTTCTATCTTATGAAACACAAATCATTGCCTCAACCCCCTTCCATGTTTATTTATGAAACAAGTTCTTCGATGAATCTCGTTGCCTCGTGGACAAAAGTTGCCGGGCATTAATTAAGGGGTGTACATATGGAACAGGCTAATATGACGACGGTGGGCCAGTATTTGGTCAGGCGTTTGGAACAGGTGGGATTAAAGCACATCTTCGGCGTTGCCGGTGATTATGTGCTGCGGTTCTTTGATTTATTGGAAGCCTCCAGCATCGACTTGGTGACGACTTGTAATGAGCTAAACGCCGGCTATGCTGCGGATGGGTACGCCCGGCTGAACGGTGTTGGAGGGGTGTGCGTCACCTATGGGGTGGGCGGTTTCAGCGTATTTAATGCCGTTGCCGGGGCCTTTGCCGAAAGAGTGCCGTTAATTATAATCAGCGGCGGCCCCCGGATTCTCCAAGGCCCTGCGCGGGTGCTTCTCCACCACACCATCGGCGATATGAACTTGCAATACAAAATCTATGAGCACATCACGGCGGCCGCGGTCGTTCTCCAGAATGTGGATCAGGCCCCGAAACAGATTGACGAGACCATCGCTGCTTGCCTTCGTTTCCGGCGGCCGGTGTACATCGAAATTCCCATGGACATGGTAGGTCAGCCATGCAGCCCTGGCGGTCCTTTTGAAGTGGATACCACCATTCCCAGTGATCCGGAGGTGCTTCCCGAAGCCGTGGCAGAGGCGGTCCAGATGCTCAACGCCGCCAAAAACCCGGCCGTCCTCGTCGGCGTAGAGGTCGCCCGGTTGGGCCTTTGCCAGGAATTGGCAAGGTTCATCAATTTCACCCGGTACCCTTTCGCCACCACTATTTCGGGGAAATCAATCCTTTCGGAAAGACACCCCCAATTCCTCGGCGTCTATTTCGGGAAACTCGGCCCGGAGCCCGTGAGGAAGTCCATGGAAGACGCCGACGTGCTCCTCTGTCTGGGGACGTTGATGACCGACGTCGATCTGGGGATTGACACTGCGACCCATTTCCATGGCGGGATGATCGTGGCCAATTCGGACAAGGTGGGCATCAAGCACCATGTTTATCACCAAGTCGCACTGGGGGACTTTCTTGACGGGCTCCAAGCTGGCCTTCCCCGGGGGCCGGAGGGCCAGGTGGCGTTCGGACACGCCGCTTTGACCGGGGGGGCAGACTTTACCCCGGTGGACTCGCAAAAAATCACCCTGAAGAGATTTTATCAGGAAGTCAACCGCTTCCTGGATAGCAGCAATCTGATCATTTCTGATGTGGGCAACGCTACTCTGTTGGGAGCCGCGGAACTGCTCCTCCCCGATGACGCGCCGTTCATTGCTCAGGCGTTTTACGTTTCCATCGGTTATGCCCTCCCTGCAACCCTGGGGGCCAACCTGGCGTCGCCAAACCTCAGGCCCATCACCTTTATAGGTGATGGCGCTTTCCAGATGACGGTCCAGGAGTTATCCACCATAATCCGGCACGGTCTGAACCCTATTATCTTTCTCATGAACAATGATGGCTATGCCATCGAACGGGTGTTTCATGACGGCCCCTACAATGACTTACAGATGTGGCAGTATCATCGGTTGCCCGAAGTTTTTGGCGGGGGCTGGGCTTGCGAAGTGAAGACCGAAGGAGAGTTGGAGAGCGCGTTGCAGCAAGCCTTAAGCCGTCCGGATGAACTGGCCTTCATTGAGGTACGCCTGGAGCGGCTTGATTATTGGGAGAGCTTATTAAAGTTGAAAGATCTGCGGTAATTGTCCCCTGGAAGAGAGGCGGCCGGTAGCTCAGATCGAAGCAGAGGGAGTCTTAAGTTGGAAAAATCTTGAGGATAATAGGGGCAAAATCGCGCTTTCCCAAGAAAAGTAACGGAACTGAAAAGTTCAATCTTGAATTTTTGAGCGGATCGAATTGTTAAAAAATCCCTGGCGTAGCCTAAAAATCCTGGCGCTGGCGGGAAAAGACCCCTCAGATTTAGGTTTTTTGAAGGCTTAAATCAGGGAAAACCTGATTTTCTTTTTAAGATCAACGAGCGATTATAATACAAACCCATGGTATGGAGGAACAACTCTCAAAATCTCAATACCAAAGATGTGTAACCTAACTCGCGGCATCCATAATTTAAGATATTTTAGCCGCTGGAATAGACCAGGGAAGATTCATGATACCAGAAATTTATGACGAACTGCTGCACAAGCTGATCAGACGCACCATGAAGGGTGAGGTTCGCTGGAAGCTGTCTTCCCGGGGAGACATGTTTAGTATCAAATTCCACAAATTTTCCTTATCCATGACCAGAGGCTCAAATTATATCAACTTTATTATTTCGGATCACAATGACAAGGGGATTGATGAATTTCGCATATCTGATACAGATAAAGATTGGGACAAGATTGCGGCATTCTGTAATCAGATCAAAATGAAGTCTCCGGAGATTAATAATGCAATCAAGGCAATGATCGACGAACTTGAAATAGAAGGGGTTGTTGGATCTAAAGATGCTGATTCTTATTCGGAGGGGAGCCATAAGTTATATAAGATAGCAGGTTGATTTGGTCAAAAAACCGGCACAGAAGAAAAAGTCCCAAAGAGAATGGGCAAATAATAAAGTCATACGCAGGTACTGGTCATGGCTGCAACAAACCACATGCAGGCACGGCGCTACCAGGCGGATTTGACGGTAACCAAGTTTAACCGTCATGCCGGGAATGGAATCTATCTCTTGGATATCGACCATGCGGGGGCACATTTGGAGACCCCGTTCTCTCTAAGCCCTGAATATCCCGTGGAATTTACCTTCTTCCTGCCTGGAGCCACCAGGGAGATCCAGGTTTCGGGACGGGTTATGTGGAAACGACAACTTACCGTTCCACCAGGGAGATACCATTTAAGGGTGCAATTTTATGCACCTCGTTGGGACCTGGATAACCTGCTGCACAATAACCAACCGCACTCTTAGTCGCTACGCCCTAGAAGTCCCACCGGTATGTTTGCCTCGGTTAAGCAGGCGGATAGATGAGGCCAAGATCCCACCTCAGGTTCTGTCGATCTCCAGTTTATATTCTTGATAAAGATCCACATCCCCACTTTTTTCCATCTGCCGATTTTCATAGGGGACGCCGACCCGGCGATAGAATTCATCGGCGATATTTTTGAAGGTGCCGGTGAGAAGGGCGATAAGCCAGTAGCGCATCATTCCAAATTGTTGGTGCACCACCTTCAGGGCCAGGCTGGTACAGGTGTAATTCAATAAGCCGGCAAAGGCTCCATCATAATTAAGCGACTGTGACTCATGCACAATTTGCCGAGCCAACTGGTCAATGAGCGGATCGAGAGTCTGGCGATGTTTGAGCGCAATGTAAGGCATCTGATGGCCTCCGCGGTTCTGATTACTTTATCATCAAGGCAGGCGCAGTCCGCCTCATTCACCTTGAGCGTCACACGGGCTATGCCTTTTTATGTCTAAAATGTAGTGGTATGCCGAAAGCGCCGCCCTGACGCCATCTCCCGCCGAGATGTTATTCTGTTTGAAAGGATCGTTGGTCACATCTCCCGCGGCAAATATGCCCTTCTTGGAAGTCTGGGAAGTTTTATGGTCTACTAGGATTTCCCCAGCCTCGTTTGTATCCACCAGGGACCGGACAAAATCCGAGTTGGGTACAGAACCGATCGCCACGAACACCCCGTTGATGTCCAATTCCTGGGTATCCCCGGTCTTCTGATCTTTATACCGCACCCCACTGACGTTTTGATCTCCAAGGATTTCCTGCATTTCGGCATGCTTAACGACCTGTAAGTGGGATAATTTTGCGACCTTCTCCTGCATAGCGGGATCGCCTTTGGGCTGATCACCCCGGATGAGCAGGTAGATCTGTCTGGCATAAGGGGCCAGATCGATCACCGTTTCCAAGGCGGAGTTGCCGCCTCCCACTACGGCCACGTCCCGGTCTTGGAAAAACGGGGCGTCACAGGTTGAACAGTAGGCCACGCCCCGGCCCTCCAGCCGGTCCTCGCCTGGTACCTTAAGGTGCTTGTGCCGTCCGCCGGAAGCGACGATCACGGTTTTAGCCTGGTAGATGCTACCCTTATCGGTTTTGACCTCAAAGGTGCAGCCCGAGATCTCGCTGACCGCGGTGACTTTCTCCTCAAGTTTAATCTCCACATCCTTCTGCGCCTCCACGTGTTTCCGGAGCCTTTCCGCCAACTCCTTGCCCGTAATGGTGATTTCCCCGATCCAGTTTTCAATGCTGTCGGAGACCAGGGACTGGCCACCGAAGTCCGGGGTGATGAGCAGAGTTCGCAGGCGTTTTCTGGCGGCGTAGACTGCGGCCGCAGCCCCGGCCGGTCCGGCGCCGATGATGATGGTGTCGTAGAGTTGCGGTTCCATAAAGGCCCCTCACTGATGAAAAGTGCACTTGGCAGCGCGCTGATTGGAGGTTAAAAAAACCGGGTGCGTGCCATTTTGCCTCTCAAGCGCGGGACAGTGCCGGGCCATGGTGAGGTACCGTCACCCTATAAGCGGCTCCGACCCGCGTGCGGGCGCGTGCTGCTGGACTCTGTCCCGCGGTGGTCCCACCCTGGTCCCGGGGTAATAATCCGACCACCCTATGGCGCGGTGATAACCCCTGCAAAGCAGTCAGCTTTCCCAAACCCAACAATTCTCGGCAGAGATTCCTGACCAAAGAAGAGGCAACGACCCTGCTTGACGCTCTCCGCAAACGCAGTCCTCAGTTGGCCAGGATTGCCACCATGTCGCTATACGGGGGATTGCGTCTCAGTGAAGTCCTGGGTCTCACCTGGTCTAATGTTGACCTGGGTAATGGGATCATTTATGCTCAAGATACCAAGAACAAGGAATCCCGTCCAATTTTTATAACCGACCCTATAAAACAAGTACTTGATGAAATGACCCCAAGTTCTCCTGCTGATCGCCTATTTAAAACCAAGACCGGAAACCCCGTTCAATGGCTGAGTAAGGTTTTTTGGGCGGTGGTGAAGGGGATAGGTTTCAATGACGGCATTAGTGATACCCGGGAGAAAGTGTGTTTTCATAGTCTGAGACATACTTATGCGTCGTGGGCAGTCATGGCCGGGGTACCGCTTTATGTGGTCGGGCAGGCCATTGGCCACAAATCCCTGGTCATGACTGCAAGGTATGCGCACCTGGCCCCGGATAGCCATAGAGCCGCATTCGAGGCAGTAGCTCTGGTGAAGGCTGAGCAGGGAACCGAGCAATATGAAGCAAAGAAATAATATGAACATTGAGTGCTGGAACCTCCTCGGAGTTTCCAGGCATATCCGGGAGCTACGAGCAGAGATAGCCGAGGTGGCCCAGAAACCTTTAACCGTTTTGATTCAAGGGCCCAGCGGAACCGGAAAAGAACTTATTGCCAAGGATATTCACCATCATAGCCCCAGGAAAAATTTTCCCTTCGTGATTGTCAACTGCGGCGCTATTGTTGGGGACCTCTTTGAAAGTGAACTTTTCGGCCATGAGAAAGGGGCATTTACTGGAGCACTAATTAAGAAGAGGGGGCTGGTTGAGGTCGCCAACGGAGGAACCCTGTTTCTCGACGAGGTTGGGGACCTAAGAGCCGACCATCAGGTAAAGCTGCTCAGGTTCTTACAAGACAAAACTTATCGCCCCGTGGGGGGAGAGACGGAAAAGTCTGCTGATGTCAGAGTGGTTGCGGCCACCAATAAAGACCTCATGACTGAAGTAAATAATAATATTAATAATAAATTTCGGGATGACCTTTATTATCGCCTTTCCCAATCGACCATTAAGACCGTTCCACTTAAAGATCGGCCAGAAGACATTAGTTTTTTTAGTTAATCACTTTGCGAATAAGGATAATTTAAAGATTGAAGATAAGAATAAGGTTTTATTATATTCATATTTCTACCCTGGAAATGTTCGACAACTACAAAATTATCTTTATAGAAATAGTGAGCAGATAATTAAAGAATGGAAAGCCGAGTTAATTGCACAAGGATTTGACCCTGAGGTCATGGCTGAGCTTAGATCATATGAAGACTTTGATGCTTTGGAGAGGCAGGCCAGGAACCTTTGTTATTATTCTCACCAATGGATTTGGGATGGAAATTCTCGCCAAAAAAAGGCTTCCGAGCCTTGGGCAGAAAAACTATTAGATGACCCGTACGTTTATGATTGGCTGAAAGCCATTGCCTTTACTGGCGAAAGTAACGGTGATGTCAGTAAAATTGTTGAGGCCTATGAGATAGTAACGCTTTTGCGTTCTGGGATGCCAAGATCAAAAATCGTTGAATTTTTGCACCTCAGGAGAGATAAAGTATATCCTGAATTTTTTAAGGTGAACTATGGCATTCCCTTACCCGAAAATAATGAACAGCTTATGGAATCCATGTCATTAAGATTCTGTGATTTTCCTTTATTCCAGGCCAAATTAACCGAGCTGCAAGAAATGCTTACGAACAAAATCTTAGAAAGCCTTTCTTAATATCACCTCGCAATCTATTCACTCTACCTTCTATAACCCCCCAGTTCCAAGATAAACTGTCCCCATCCACCCCATAAACTGTCCCCAATCCCCTGTTTGGTCTGCTCCGGACTTTACGAGTCTATAAAAATTCATAAATATCCGCAAGTTATAACTTGGTACCGATGTTGCCTTTATGTTGACCGAAGTTGAGCTGGAAGGCCAGGCCTGGTCCAAAGAGGAAATCACCAGCCAGAAGTCAAAATTCAAGGAGATTCTTTATGAAACTTTTGACACGTCCGGAGTTGGCAAACAGATGGGACACTTCGGAAAGAACCATCGACCGCAGAAGGAAGCTCGGTTTGCTCCCATGGGTCGATGTCGCCGGAGGTCATGGGAAGCGGCCAATTGTTAGGTTCAGGGTGGAAGACATTGAAATGTATGAAAACCAAATGCTCCAGAATGCAAAATAATTAAAGGAGAACATTGTCATGGATAAAAAAGAATCGCCCCTTAGAGATCAGAGCGAGAGCAGTCTGGGCTCTGACCAGCAGGTTGATGGCTTCGATTTGGAAAACCTGCGTCTGTCCCAGAACTTTTCCGAAATCGTTGGCGTTAAGAAATTACTGACGACCGTGCCGGTTCGCAAGCCTGGTAAGCAAGAGTTCTTCAGGGTCCGCCCGGGAGAGGCTTGGCGGCTGGAGACTATGGTTTTGGAAATCAAGGATGACCGCGAAACCTACCTGGTAGCCCCTGAGATCTGGCCGGAGTTGCCCGGAGAGCTGGTCCCAAAGGTACTGTTCCTAACTATCAGCCGTCAAGGTGTCGTGGCGATCTGGCCGGTTCGCCTTCCCGGCGACGATGGTCGTCAGGATGCGTGGAGCCGCTCTGCATTGGATGCTGCGGATTTAGGCCAGAAGAGCTGGGTCCGCCTTGCCGCTAACATGTCCCTGGGCGCCTACGAAGTATATCGGGCTATGAGGGATGACCTCCCCGAGCCCACTTGGCCCGATAAGACCTTTAAGGAAATCTTGGAAATTGCTTTCCAGGATAAGTTCATCCGTACCCTTGACCACCCGGTTATCCGCCGGCTCAAGGGAGCAGCGTGATCCAAATTGGTGATACAGAGTTCCAGTCAATTTGGTTGATAGACTTCAGGTTCTCAGTGCCACCAGGTGAACGGCCAAGACCCATTTGCCTGGTGGCCTGGGAGCTGGTTTCTGGACGCAGAATAAAGTTTTTCCAGGATGAGCTGATGGCCATGAAGTCCCCCCCTTACAACATCGACAAGAACTCGCTGATCGTGGCCTACTACGCCAGCGCAGAGATGGGCTGCCACATATTCTTGGGTTGGGACTTGCCGGTAAATCTCCTGGATCTGTTTACGGAGTTCCGCACCTTGACCAATGGACTACCAAGCCTCTGCGGCGACGGTCTCATGGGAGCTCTGACACGGTTCGGATTGAGCGGCGTCGAGGTGGTGGAGAGGGATAGCATACGCCGACTGGCCCTGAGCGGAGGCCCTTGGACTCCGGCTGAAAAGTCCTTATTACTTGCAAATTGTGAATCTGAGGTGGAGGCTTTAGCGAAACTTCTTCCCCGCATGGAGCCCAATCTGGATATGCAACGAGCACCGTTGCGGGGCCAATACATGAAGGCAACTGCCAAAATGCAGGATATAGGAATCCCCATAGATACCCAGGCCTTTAAAATTCTTAAAAGCCACTGGGCAAACATCCAGGATGACCTCATCGAAGAGGTAGATGCAGAGTATGGGGTTTTTGAGGATCGAACATTCAAAAGCTCCCGCTTTGCCACGTATCTGACCAGGAACAATATCCCTTGGCCCCGCAATGCTTCGGGTTCTTTAGACCTGACTGACGATACCTTTCGAGAGATGGCACGGAGCAATCCCCAAATTACACCCTTACGTGAACTGCGAGTGGCATTGTGCCAGATGTGTTTGTCTGACTTGGCGGTGGGCGCTGATGGTCGTAATCGGTGTGTGCTAAACGCTTTTCGCGCCCGTACCAGCCGTAATCAGCCCAGTAATAGCCGGTTCATATTCGGGCCAGCAGTTTGGCTTCGAGGTCTCATCCGCCCGGAGCCGGGCCGGGGATTAGCCTATATTGATTGGTCCCAGCAGGAATTTGGTATCGCTGCCGCGTTATCTGGGGACCCCAATATGTTGGCAGCTTATAATTCGGGGGACCCTTATCTAACCTTTGCTAAACAGGCGGGAGCAGTGCCGCCTGATTCCACCAAGAGAAGCCATCCCCTTGAGCGTGAGCAGTTTAAGGCTTGCACCCTGGCTGTGCAATATGGCATGGGGGAGGCCTCACTGGCCACCAGACTCGGTCAGCCGGTAGCCCAGGCCAGAGAGCTTCTGAGGCTCCACAAACAAGTTTACCGCAAATTTTGGGAGTGGTCCGATGCCGCCGTGGACTATGCCATGTTACACGGCAAGCTCTGGACCACATTCGGCTGGACTGTCCATACGGTTAGGCCAGCTAATCCAAGGTTTTTCCGGAATTTTCCCATGCAGGCAAATGGCGCTGAAATGCTCCGGACCGCTTGTTGTCTGGCCTTAAACCGTGGAATTAGAGTCTGCGCTCCGGTACATGATGCCATCTTAATCGAAGCTCCTTTAGATGAGCTTGATGAGGCTATAGTGACTGCGCAGAAGGCCATGTCCGATGCCAGTGCTGCGGTTCTGGCAGGATGCCGACTCGGCTCGGAGGCGAAGATCATCCGGTACCCAGAACGTTATATGGACCCTCGGGGCACCAAAATGTGGGAGACGGTATGGAGCATACTCGGCCGCTTGGGTGTCGGTCTCCCTGTATAACCTGTGCGCTCACGCACACCCAACCTATGCGTACATGC